>JGI20225J20221_1000334_pt2 | contig 93589 bp, 64 predicted proteins | sample BioMet4_FD_20221 | JGI IMG/M metagenome (IMG submission 20221) | reverse complement strand
GAAGATGCGGAAAGCAAGCAGTCCGAAATAGATGAAAGCAAGCAAATTGAAACGCATGCTTGACAAATTCCACATGGGATGGTAATATAATATACGTTGATTGCGAGAGTAATCACCAATGACTCAGTAGCTCAGCTGGATTAGAGTACTTGACTACGAATCAAGGGGTCGTGGGTTCGAGTCCCTCCTGGGTCACCATTGCAAGTATAGGCTGTTGGCATTTGCCAGCGGCCTTTTTGTATGCCTGGAAATATGCCGGTTCTCCTCAGGAACATGATTCTAATGTGTTTATAACCCCTTTATTGCCCTATTCTAATTCCCGGCCCTTATACTGCAGACAGTAAGAAAATACGAATGCGGGGAGTCTTAGCGATGAAAGAGAAATATGCGGTGCTGCTGGCGGGATGTTTTTTTTCTGCGGCTTGTTTGTCTGGGGTTTGTCAGGCCGGGGCGGCAAATTATGGGAATGGGACTTTGGCGGCGGAAGCCTCGGCGGAGGATATGCTGCCGGGAATGTCGGACGGGATGCCGCCGGAGCCGCCGGCGGATGGCAAGGGTCCGGGGCCTGGCGGCCAGGGGCAGGAGGCCGGGAGCGCGAATGCTTTGAAGGCGGCCTGCATTGTGGACAAGTCCTCGAAAAACCTGCAGGGGCAGAAGCTTACCACAGCGAAGGCTGATGAGAATGTTCTGCTGGTGCGCAACGGAGGCAGCCTGGTGCTGCAGGATGCGGTGCTGCAGAAGACAGGGGATTCCACCAGCGTGGATGACAGCAATTTCAGCGGCAGCAATGCCATTGTATTGTCCAATAACAGTACCATAAAGCTCCATCAGGTGGAGCTTTCCTCCGCGGCAGAGGGGGCCAATGCCATTTTTTCCACCGGGAAAAAGAGCCAGATCATCGCGGACCATGTGAAGATCTATACCACAGCCGGTTCCTCCCGGGGTCTGGATGCAACCTATGGGGGCACCATCACCGCCAGCGATGTGGACATCGTGACGGAAGGCGCCCATTGTGCCGCGCTGGCTACAGACCGGGGCGAGGGTACGGTGACAGTGACCCGGGGAACGCTGATGACCTCTGGGGAGGGCAGTCCCTGCGTGTATTCCACCGGAGCAATCCGGGCCGTGGACAGCCGGGGCGCTGCATCCAACAGTGAGATTGCCGTAGTGGAGGGCAAAAACTCCATTGAGCTGCAGAATGCGGAGCTTACGGGCTCGGTGAAGCATGGCATCATGCTCTATCAGAGCTTTTCCGGTGACGCGGGGACGGGAATAGCTTCTTTTAAATCGGTAGGTTCCAGGCTTACCAATCTTTCCGCCGGACCGATGTTCTATGTTACGAATACCAAGGCCCAGGCCCGGCTGGAAAATAATCAGCTCTCCTCCCGGGGAACGGTACTCATCGATGTGACCAGCGGCCAGTGGGGGCGGAAGGGCGCCAATGGCGGTGACTTCGTGCTGACGGCCAAAAATCAGACGCTTCAGGGAGCTGTCCAGGCAAATAATCTGAGCCAGGTCAAGCTGGTGCTGGAAAATGGCTCCCGGTGGGAGGGCAGCCTGGATGCGGCCAGCACCGCCAAGCAGGCGGATATTTCCCTGGCAGCCGGGGCTTCCTGGGCCATGACGGCGGATTCCCATNTGGACAGCCTGGAGGATGGGCAGCAGGATTTTGCCAATATCCAGAGCAACGGACATACGCTGTACTACAACGCGCAGAAGTCCTCGCAGCTGGCAGGGAAAACCTATACACTGGCTGGCGGCGGCCAGCTGCGGCCGGAAAAATAAGAATACCGCAGGGCAGGAGACTGCCGCACAAAGAACATCTATTTTGTAAATATACAGCCAATGCATCCCACCACCATGCTGCGCATGGTCCCCACCCACAAGGGGATAGCCGACCGCTAAGGCGCTAAAGCGCCAAGCGTCTGGCTACGCCCTTCAAAGGGCGGACATTGGGGACGGCATTGTATACTTATGAAATATGATGTAATGTGCGACAGTCTTTTTTGTGGGCAGAATCGCGCGGAACAGGGGGCTGTTCCGTACAGAACAATAAGAAAAATAAATTAAAATGTTATATTTGCATAATGTTTATTTATCGTTAATGGCGGCAGACTGCCAATAGAAAGGCAAAAGAAAAGAGCAGTCCCAAGGACTGCTCTGTGTAAGCTGTATTCAGCTGTCAGGGTCTGGCCATGCTGCCGCGCCGTGAACCATAACGGCGGTTGAACTTGCGGGACCAGTGATGAATGACACCCGATGCAACCCCAGCCACAATCGAGATGCCAAATGCAAAGATCACGATTCCGATTATGAATAAGAGAATTGCTGCCATAATGAACACCTCCTCATGCAATAGCTTTTCTTTATACCTGTATTATAGCAGATTATCGATGAAAAATCTGAAAAAATACAAAAATTAAACCGTAAATTTTTTACGCATTTTAAGATGATGATAAATTTTTTTTGTATTTTTTCAGATTTTCTTTACAAATTGAAATTACGTGTTAAAATAAGATAATGCTGTATTTATTACATAAACTTTTTATAAATACAGCATTATCTTATTTTAACACGTAATTTCAATTTGTAAAGAAAATCTGAAAAAATACAAAAATAATACAAATTTTTTTCGGATTACATAGATGAACGGAATTCATTTTTTCCTTTCAAAAAAGCAGTATTTCATATATAATGGGGTATATGTATTGGAGGGGATTTGATGGATGAGAAAATCAGCCGCCGGGAACGGAAGAAGATCCATTCCAAGCGGGTCATTCTGGAGGCGGCCGTGAAATGTTTCGGCAAAAAGGGCTTTCAGGATACCTCGATTGCGGAAATCATGAATGAAGCCGATCTGGGAATCGGTACCTTTTATAATTACTTTGAGTCCAAGGAGGATATCCTCAAGTGCCTGCTGGGAGGCATCGTGGATGAGCTGCGGGAGGCTATGGAGCAGCTTACCCAGCAGAAGCTGCCGGCCGCGGCGGTGCTGGAGAAGATGGTGGTGCTTACCGCGCAGCTGCTGGATGACAACCGTTTTGTGCTGCCGCTGTTCCTGAGCGCCGCCAACCGTTCGGCACTGCCGGAGGGCGGCGGACATCCAGGGGGGGCGCCCGCCTTCAAGACCATTTTTGCCCGTATCATCCAGCAGGGGCAGGATACCGGCGAATTCCGCCAGGATATTCCCGCGGGCATCATCACGGAAATGTTCCATTCCATGTTCCAGGCCGCGTCCTTCAGCAGCCTGGAGCTGTCCTTTACGGACAACGTGCGGTTCAAGCTGCGGCTGATGATGGATGGGATCTGTACAAAAACCAGGATAGGTGAGTGAATATATGATTAGTGTTACCAAGCTTTTGTTCGCAACGGATTATTTCGGTGATTCGCTGCGTTATACCAAGGATGCCCACAAGGCGAAAAACGGGGCAGGAGAGGGCATGGGACCGGTGGTGGTATGGAATTCCACCCGGACCTGCAACCTCAAATGCCGTCACTGCTATATGAATTCCGATGCCAGGAAATACCAGGATGAGCTTACCACGGCGGAGGCCAAAAAGTTCATCGACGATCTGGCTGACTTCCATGTGCCGGTATTGCTCTTTTCCGGCGGGGAGCCGCTGATCCGGCCGGATTTCTTTGAGCTGGCCGAGTATGCGGAGAAAAAGGGGGTGCGTCCCACCCTGTCCACCAACGGCACGCTGATCACCAAGCAAAAGGCCCGCGAACTCAAGGAAGTGGGACTTTCCTACGTTGGCATTTCGCTGGACGGCATGGAAGCAGTACACGACAAGTTTCGCGGCGTGTCCGGTGCTTTCAAAAAAGCTCTGGAGGGCATTGCCAACTGTCAGGCCGAAGGCCTCAAGGTGGGGCTGCGCTTTACCATCAACCATCACAACATCCAGGAGCTGGAGCATATCTTCGACTTCATCGAGCGGGAAAACATCAACCGGGTGTGCTTCTACCATCTGGTGTATTCCGGCCGGGGCAGCCAGATGATGGATGAGGATGTGACGGCGGAGGAATCCCGCCGGGCCATGGACATCATCATCCGGCGTACCCGGGATTTCGAGGAGCGGGGACTCAAAAAGGAAATCCTCACCGTGGATAACCACTGCGACGGCGTTTACATGTATCTGAAGGCGCTGAAGGAGGGCCGGGTCGAGCTGGCCGCCCAGATCCAGAAGTACATTTCCATGAACGGCGGCAACCGCTCCGGCATCGCCTTCGGCGAGGTGGATCCCATGGGCTATGTGCATCCGGATCAGTTCACCCAGCACCATACCTTCGGCAACGTGCGGGAGCGGGCTTTCGGGGATATCTGGACGGATACCGCCAACCCCATCATGCGGGGCCTGAAGGACCGCAAGCCGCTGCTGAAGGGCCGCTGCGCGAAATGCAAATTCCTGAATAACTGCAATGGCAATTTCCGTACCCGGGCGGAGGCCCGGACCGGGGATTTCTGGGAATCCGATCCTTCCTGCTATCTGACGGATGAAGAGATCGGCCTGGTGCCGGGAGGAGTGAGACGATGATTGTATCCTGGAATACCACAAATGCCTGCAATATGTACTGCGACCACTGCTATCGGGATGCGGGCTGCAAGGCGGAGGAGGAGCTGTCCACGGCGGAGGCCAGGACGCTGCTGGAACAGATTGCCCGGGCGGGCTTCAAGATCATGATTTTTTCCGGCGGGGAGCCTTTGCTGCGGCCGGATATCCTGGAGCTGGTGTCCCACGCCACGAAGCTGGGGCTGCGTTCCGTGTTCGGTACCAACGGCACCCTGATCACGCCGGAGATGGCCCGGGACCTGAAGGCTGCCGGAGCCATGGGCATGGGAATCTCGCTGGATTCCCTGGATGCCGAAAAGCACAATGAATTCCGCAAGTTCCCCGGCGCCTGGGAGGGCGCGGTGCGGGGCATGCGCAACTGCCGGGCCGCGGGGCTGCCCTTCCAGATCCATACCACTGTCATGGACTGGAACCAGCAGGAGCTGGAGGCCATGACGGACTTCGCGGTGGCCGAGGGGGCGGTGGCCCATCACTTCTTTTTCCTGGTTCCCACCGGGCGGGCCAAGACCATCGAGGCGGAGTCCCTGCGGGCCGAGGCCTATGAGGATGTGCTCACCCGCATCATGAAAAAGCAGCAGGAGGTCAGCATCGAGCTGAAGCCCACCTGCGCGCCGCAGTTCATGCGCATCGCGGATCAGATGGGTATGAAGCTGCGTTTCCATCGGGGCTGCCTGGCAGGCACCTCCTACTGCATCATCAGTCCGCGGGGCAAGGTACAGCCCTGCGCCTATCTGAACATGGAGCTGGGGGATGTGCGCGAGACGCCCTTCGATGAGATATGGAAGAACAATGAGGTGCTGCAGAAGCTGCGGACACTGGATTACAAGGGCGGCTGCGGAACCTGCCGGTACAAGCGGGCCTGCGGCGGCTGCCGGGCGCGGGCGGCCTTTTACCATGAGGGAGACTACATGGCGGAGGAACCGTGGTGCCTGTATCACGGACGGCGGGGCTGAACCTGCGGGACTGGAGCAAGAGGCTTAGGGGTGTATGTTATGATAAAAATGATTATGTCGGATATGGATGGTACGCTGCTGGACAACGAGGGGAATATGCCGGAGGGCTTCGATGAGACCATCGAGGAGCTGCGGAAAAGGGACGTTCTCTTCGTGCCGGCCAGCGGCCGCCAGTACTATGCGCTGCTGCGGGAGATGGGAAAATACGCGGACGATTTCATCTTTCTGGCGGAGAACGGTACCTATGTGAAATACCGGGGCCAGGAGGTATTCTCCAGCCCTATGAAGTGGTCAAAGATCCATGAGATCGTGGCGGCAGCGGAGGGCATCGGCCGGGTATATCCGGTGCTCTGCGGCAAGAAGCAGGCCTATGTGCAGCCAAAATGGAAGCCCTATATCAGGGAGGCTTCCATGTATTTTCCCCGCTATACCTTTGTAGAGGACTTTTCCCGCATCGATGATGAGATCATCAAGGCGGCCTTCTGCGACTGCGAGCGGGCCCAGGCGGAGGAACTGGTCTATCCGGTCATGAAGGAAAAGTTCGGCCGGGATTTCCAGGTGGCTCTCAGCAGCAACTACTGGGTGGATGTGATGAACCTGGGCATCAATAAGGGGCTGGCGGTGGAGAAGATCCAGGAATGGATGGGCATCGAGCCGGAGGAGTGTGCCTGCTTCGGCGATTACCTGAACGATGAGCAGATGATGCATTCCGTCTACTACAGCTATGCCATGGCCAACGCCCACCCGAAGATCCGGGAAATCGCCCGGTTCGAGGCGCCCAGCAACGAGGAGCATGGCGTGCTGGTGGCTATTCAGGGCATGATGGAGCAGGGGCTCATCTAAAATTATGGGGGCGAGTTATATGAAGCTGGATTATCATATGCATTTTGAATACGGTTCCTATGACGAGGAATGGGTGGAGGGCTTTTTCGCCGCGGCGGCCCAAAGGGGCCTGACGGAGATCGGCATTTCCGAGCACACCCATACCTTCCGGGAATTCGAGCCGCTCTATTACCATGATCTGGTGCTGGACGATTCCTTTATCGGGAAGTTCCAGCAGCAGTGGCTGAAGAAAAATAAATTCAAATACGACCTGGAGGACTACTTTTCCTTTATGGAAAAGCTGCGTTCCCACGGCAAGCCGGTGAAGACGGGCATCGAGGTCTGCAACTTCCAGCAGCAGGACCGGGTCCGGGACATCCTGGCCGGCCGGCCCTTTGATTACATCATCGGATCGGTGCATTTCCTCCGCGGCTGGGCCTATGATTCTTCGGAGATCAAGGCGGAATGGCAGCGCCATTCCCTGCGGGAAATCTATGACTGGTATGCGGAGGAGGTAGAAAATCTCTGCTCCTCCGGCCTTTACGATGTGCTGGGCCATCCCTTCAACATCCGCCTGTTCCGCTTCCTGCCGGATTTCGATGTGACCCCGGTGCTGGAGCGGGTTGCCCGGGCGCTGAAGTCGGCCCATATGGGCATCGATATCAATACCGGGACCTTCTATCGCTATCCCATCCGGGAGATTTCCCCCTATCCGGATTTCCTGCGGCTGGCGGCGAAGTACGATCTGCCCATCATCACCTCCTCGGATGCCCACAAGCCGGAGGATTGCGGCAGCTACATCGACGAAGCCATTGCCTATGCGAAGGAGTTCGGCTATACCCGGAGCCTGCGCTTCAGCCAGCGCCAGCGGGAGTTCGTGCCGCTGGGCTGAAAATATTGCAAAAAAATGAGGCTGTCGCACGCTGCATCATGTTTCATAAGTATACAATACCCGCACCCCATGTCCGCCCCTTGAAGGGCGGGGGACCATGCGCAGCATGGTGGTGGGATGCATTGGCTGTATATTTATAAAGTAGATGTCCTTCGTGCGACAGCCTCTTTTTGTCATTAATGGAGTGCTGTGGGCGGGATGCTCAGCGGCACCTGGTGGATGGCGATGGCCTTTTCCCGCATCTGGGCGGGGGTCAGCCGCTGCCAGATGGTCTGCAGCCGGCGCTGGAATTCCTCCGGGGCCAGCGGGCACTGCTGATGCTGGGCCGCATGCCGGCGCAGGGACTGGAAGAAGTCCTCCGGCAGCGTCACCTGGCGCAGGGCCAGCAGCACCTGCAGCCGGCTGTCCACCAGGTAGAGGTGCAGCACCGGGTCCTTCATGTTCTCCGGCCGGGGCTGAAGCCGGGCGGGCAGGCGGTGCAGGGCCAGCGGCGCGTCACCCCAGCCGGCTTTGAAGATGCCGTCGATCTGGTAGAGGAAGAAGAGCAGGCCGTCCTCCTCGTAGAGGGCCAGCTCCATTTTCCCGGTGCGGAAGGCTTCCACCGCAATTACGTCCAGCCGGCTCAGCTGCAGGATGAACATGAGGCCGTTGGCATCGGCCTGAAAAAGGCCGCCGTCGCCGGCCGCCTGGATAGGCAGCGGGAATTTTTCCCCTACCTGGAAATTCGTATAGCTCATGGTTTTTCCTCCTCTGTCTGTGTGGCCTTATTTTATCATAGCTGGCAGGGGTGTCAAGGCATAGAGTTTTTCCCGGCAGCGTGGTATACTAATAAATACGTTCTATAAATAACTGTTCAACAGGTGAATTTACAGAATAGGTTGTTTTTTCAAAACCGAAGGAGATGCAGATATGGCAAAATATGATCCGAAATCCGCCCGGGCGGAGGAATTCATCAACGATGGGGAGATACTGGATACCCTGGAATATGCGGCCAAAAACAAAAGCAATCGGGAGCTCATCACCTCGATACTGGAAAAGGCGAAGAACTGCAAGGGCTTGAGCCATCGGGAGGCGGCGGTGCTGCTGGAATGCGACCTGCCGGATCTCAACGAGAAGATGTACGGGCTGGCCCGGCAGATCAAGGAGGAGCTCTACGGACAGCGCATCGTGCTTTTTGCGCCGCTGTACCTGTCCAATTACTGCGTGAACAGCTGCGTCTACTGTCCCTATCATCAGCGGAACCATACCATCCGCCGCAAGAAGCTGACCCAGGAGGAGATCCGCCGGGAGGTCATCGCCCTGCAGGATATGGGCCACAAGCGGCTGGCATTGGAGACCGGCGAGGATCCGGTGAACAATCCCATCGAGTACATCCTGGAGAGCATCCAGACCATTTATTCCATCAAGCACAAGAACGGCGCCATCCGCCGGGTGAATGTGAACATTGCCGCCACCACGGTGGAGAACTACCGCCGGCTGAAGGAGGCGGGCATTGGCACCTACATTCTGTTCCAGGAGACCTATCATAAGGAAAATTATGAAAAGCTCCATCCCGCGGGACCCAAGCATGACTATGCCTATCATACGGAGGCCATGGACCGGGCCATGGAGGGCGGCATCGATGATGTGGGCTGCGGCGTGCTCTTCGGGCTCAACATGTACCGCTACGATTTCGTGGGGCTGCTCATGCACGCGGAGCATCTGGAGGCCCGTATGGGAGTAGGTCCCCACACCATCAGCGTGCCCCGTATCCGTCCGGCGGACGATATCGATCCCCAGACCTTCAGCAACGCCATTGACGATGATACCTTCGCCAAGATCGTGGCCGTTGTCCGCATCGCGGTTCCTTATACGGGCATGATCGTGTCCACTAGGGAATCCCAGGCCTCCCGGGAGCGGGTGCTGGAGCTGGGCATCTCCCAGATCAGCGGCGCCTCCTGCACCAGTGTGGGCGGCTATGAGCATCCTGAGGCACCGGAGGAGAACTCCGCCCAGTTCGATGTGAATGACACCCGGACACTGGACGAGGTCATCCACTGGCTGCTGGAGCTGGGGTATGTGCCCAGCTTCTGTACGGCCTGCTATCGGGCGGGGCGCACCGGGGACCGGTTCATGTCCCTGTGCAAGTCCGGGCAGATCAAGAACTGCTGCCTGCCCAACGCCCTCATGACGCTGAAGGAGTATCTGGAGGACTATGCTCAGCCGGATACCCAGCGGCTGGGGGAGACGGTCATCCGCCGGCAGCTGGCAGGCATCCCCAATCCCAAGGTGCAGGCCAAGGCGGCGGAATATCTGAAGGAACTCCATGACGGCATGCGGGATTTCCGGTTTTAGGAGGCGCGGCGATGAGTTTACAGGATACACCCCGGGGAGATCGGCTCCATATCGGTCTTTTCGGCAAACGCAACAGCGGCAAGTCCTCGCTGGTCAACGCTATTACAGGGCAGAGCACGGCGGTGGTTTCCGAGGTTCCGGGAACCACCACGGACCCGGTCTATAAATCCATGGAGCTCTTCGGCCTGGGGCCCTGTGTATTCATGGACACGGCGGGCTTTGACGATGAGGGGGACCTGGGCGGGCTGCGGGTGGAAAAGACCCGGCAGGCTGCCGCCCGCACGGATCTGGCCCTGGTGGTATTTTCCGGCGGGGATTACAGGCTGGAGCTGGAATGGGTGGAATATTTCCAGCAGGCGGGAACGCCGGTGCTGGCCCTGCTGAGCAAGGGGGATCTGCTGGGGGATCCGGCGGCCGCGGCGGCAAAGGTCAAAGCGGCTGCCGGGCTGACCCCGCTGGTGGTGAGTGCCCGGGAGCCGGAGGATCGGGAACGGCTGCGCCAGGCCCTGCTGGGGCTGCTGCCGGAGGATTTCGGCGCGGGCAGCCTCACCGGCGGTCTGGCGAAAAACGGGGATACGGTGCTGCTGGTGATGCCCCAGGATATCCAGGCCCCAAAGGGACGGCTGATCCTGCCCCAGGTGCAGACCCTGCGGGATCTGCTGGACAAGCACTGCCTGGTGCTCAGCACCACCGCGGATCAATATCCGGCGGCACTGGCCGCTCTGCGGGAGCCGCCGGCCCTCATCGTGACGGATTCCCAGGTCTTCGGCCCGGTCTGGGAGGGGAAGCCCTCCCGGAGCCGGCTGACCTCGTTTTCCATTCTCTTTGCCCGGGCCCGGGGGGATATCCGCTATTTCGTGGATTCGGCCCGGCAGCTGGACAAACTGGCAAAAAATGCCCATATCCTCATTGCGGAGGCCTGTACCCACAAGCCGCTGCAGGAGGATATCGGCCGGGTGAAGCTGCCCCGCCTGCTGCGGCAGCGCTTTGGACCGGAGCTGGTCATCGATACGGTGAGCGGCCCGGATTTCCCCGCGGAGCTGGGGGACTATGATCTGGTCATCCACTGCGGGGCCTGCATGTTCAACCGCAGGTACGTATTGTCCCGGGTGGCGGCGGCCCGGCAGCAGCAGATTCCCATGACCAACTACGGGGTGGCCCTGGCCTGGCTGGCGGGAATCCTGGATAAAATCGATCTGCCGGAGGACTGAGGCACTTTCAGCTATTGTCCATTTTTCCCTGATAGAATAAAATAAGGGTAAGCTATTTCTATGTCAGGAGGATGATGGATGATGGGAAAGACAAGACTGATCGCTATCCTGTTGATGGCATTGCTGGCTGTGGCTCTGGCCCGTTTCGGGATCGTGCATGCGGCTGCGGCCCAGGGGGATTGGGTGTGGATTTCTTCCAATGACCGGTACAGCAAATTCTATGCGCCGGGGAAGGTCCATGTGCTGAGCTCGCTGGGAGGCACAGCCACCCGCATCGGGGCCTGGACCAAGACCACCTACAGCTATGAGGGTGCTGCGGAGACATTGAAGAATTACGGCATCAAGGTGCTGAAGCCGGAGCAGCTGGCCTACAGCCTGGCCGAGGTGGAGATCAATCCCCAGAATCGTATCTTTGCCTATGTGCGGGAGGATTTCTATGATAAATCGGGGAAGGTGATCTGGTCCAAGGTATATAATCCCCAGCAGGAAAGGGAAATCAATTCCCAGGCCTTTGATGAGGATTTCTACACGGCCATCGTGGACACGGTGTTCCGCTATGGGGAAACCGAACGGCGCAAGGCCAAGGACCGCTGGATCACCCTCTGGCAGTCGAAGTCCGGGGACGGAGCTTCCACAACGGCCATTGCGGATACCACCACCATGCGGCTGAAGGGCAGCCATCTCATTTATTGGGAATGGGTGGAGAACAAGTCGGCCCAGGGCCGGGTACTGGATATCAAGTTCATGAAGAAAGATGTGGATATAGCCCGGATAACGTCACGCATCGTCAACTCCAAATACTGGAGCGGGGAGACGGGCTGGAAGGATATGGCCGGTGAATTGGACGGAAGTTCCCACAGCATAACGGAAAAGTATGAGCTGATGGGCTTCAACCGGCTGCAGGCCTTCGTGAAGGGCTATCAGTACTGGCTGAACCGGTATCGGCTGGAAGAGTGACAACTTTACAAATTGACAATTTTGGCCGGCCTATGGTAAAATAAGTCGACAAGAGAAGATCCCTTTCGGAAAAGGCGATCTTCTCTTTTTTTAAGGAAGGGGCTATTCTATGCCAATCAAGATACCGAATAATCTGCCGGCCGCCCATGTGCTGGAAGGCGAGAATATTTTCGTCATGGATGCGGACCGGGCCTACAGCCAGGATATCCGCCCGCTGCGCATCCTCATACTGAATCTCATGCCGCTGAAATCTGTGACGGAAACCCAGCTGCTGCGGCTGCTGGGCAATACGCCGCTGCAGGTGGAGGTGGACTTCATCTATACGGAATCCTATGTGCCCCAGCATACTTCCCAGGAATATCTTACGGAGTTTTACGGCACCTTTGCGGAGGTGCGCCATAAAAAGTACGATGGCTTCATCATCACCGGCGCGCCGGTGGAGCAGATGCCCTTCGAGGATGTGGCCTATTGGGAGGAGGTCTGCGAGATCATGGAGTGGAGCAAGACCCATGCCTATTCCACTTTCCATATCTGCTGGGGAGCTCAGGCGGGCCTTTACTACCATTATGGCGTGCCCAAATACGATGTGGCGCCCAAAGTGTTCGGCGTCTACAAGCACCATCTGATGGTGGAGCATGAGAAGCTGTTCCGGGGCTTTGACGATGAATTCTACGTGCCCCATTCCCGCCATACGGAGATTCACAAGGCGGATCTGGAAAAGGTGGATGAGCTCACCATCCTGGCGGAGGCCGAGGGAGCAGCGGGGGTTTATGCCATCGCGAACCTGGAGAAGCGGCAGTTCTTCATCACCGGCCATGCGGAGTATGATCCCATGTCCCTGAAGAGCGAATATGACCGGGATAAAAAAGCGGGGCTGGATATCCAGATTCCCATGAATTATTATCCGGAGGACGATCCATCCCGTACGCCGGTGGTGCGCTGGCGGTCTGTGGCCAATCTGCTCTTCGCCAACTGGCTGAACTACTATGTATATCAGGAGACACCCTATGAACTGGATGGGCTCTACAAGGGCAATGAGGATTAGCGGCTTGCCGTCGGGCTTTTCAGTGAAATTTCAGCCGGAGTATATACACTAGAGAAATATGCAGGAGGGATGCAGATGAAGATATGGATAACAGCCATGATGGCCGCAGTATTGTGGACCGTGGCCGCACTGCCGGCGATGGCTGCGCCGCCGAAGGTCAATGAGACGGTATTTGAATGGGTACAGTCTTCTTCCCGGGCAAATTATTATTTCAATAAGCAGCAGATCTGCTACGCTGTGGATGATAAAGGCAAAATCGATCTGAACACGCTCATCGTGCCTACGCTGAAGACCTATGATGACGTTCAGATCCAGGATATCAAGGACAAGCGGCGCTGGAAGATGCTGCCCATGACGGGCTTTGATGATCTGGCTGCCGAGGCGGAATATCTGCGTATTGATCTCGCGAAGAAGACGGTGACCATCGTGGAACAGGATCTGCTGGATTCTACCTGGACACCGCTGGAAAAGAACACCACAGCCCAGGAGGCTGAACTGGCCAAGCTGCCGGAAAAGAGCTGGGAGCGCAGCTTTTTCCAGGCCGTCATAGACTACGCGGCCAGGCATCAGGATGAAATCATCGAGCATACCAAGGGCGAGCTGAAGCCTGAGGACAAGAAGATGCTGGAGCAGCAGCGCAAGGCTGAGGGCAAGGCTCTGCTGGATCAGCTGCGCGATCAGAAGAAGAAAAAATGACAGCAAAAAAGAGACCAGCAGGTCTCTTTTTTGCTGAGGAGGATACCTATGACGGGGAATTTACTGCAAAAGGCGCAGGAGATCCATCGGCTGACCGAGGCGGAGCTTATGTCCCTGCTGGCGGATGCGGGGCAGGAGGAAGCCCTGGCCCGGGCGGCTGACCAGGTGCGGGCGGCTTATGTGGGGGACGGGGTGCATCTGCGGGGGCTCATCGAGTTCTCCAATATCTGCCGGCAGAACTGCTGCTACTGCGGCCTGCGCCGGGACAACGGGGCGCTGCACCGCTATCGGCTGACGCCGGCAGCGATACTGGAGCTGGCGAAAAAGGCCCGGGATTATGGCTACCGCACGGTGGTGCTGCAATCCGGGGAGGACAGCTGGTTCACTGCGGAGCGGCTGGTGGCGCTGCTGCAGGAGATCAAGGCGCTGGGGCTGGTCATCACCCTGTCCATCGGGGAGCGGAGCTTCGCTGAGTACGAGGCCCTGCGGCGGGCCGGTGCGGACCGTTTCCTGCTCCGTATCGAGACTACGGATCAGGCTCTTTATGAGCGGCTGGATCCGGGCATGTCCTTTGCCAACCGTCTGCGCTGCCTGCAGGATCTGCGGCAGCTGGGTTATGAGGTGGGGACGGGCTGCCTGGTGGGCCTGCCGGGCCAGAGCCTGGAGTCCCTGGCTCGGGATATCCTGTTTTTTCAGCGCATTGACGCGGACATGGTGGGCATCGGTCCGCTGATTCCCAACGGGGATACGCCGCTGGCGACAGCGGCACCGGGGAACTTCCATCTGACCCGCCGGGTGGTGTCCCTGCTGCGGCTGCTGCTGCCGGAGGCCAATATTCCCGCCACCACCGCCATGGAGACACTGCAGAGCGATGCCCGGCGCATCATCCTGCAGTCCGGGGCCAATGTGGTGATGCCCAATGTGACCGAGGGAGACTACCGCCGCTGGTATGCTCTTTACCCGGGGAAAATCTGCGTGAAGGATACGCCGGAGGACTGCCGGAGCTGTCTGGAGGCAAAGATTTCATCCATCGGCCGGACCATTGCCCGGGACGAGGGTTTTCGCCGGCACCGCTGAGGCGGCGAAAGCCGGCAGCTGTAAAAGGGCAGCAAAAAAGAGGCTGTCGCACGAAGGACATCTACTCTATAAATATACAGTCAATGCATCCCACCACCATGCTGCGCATGGTCCCCCGCCCTTCAAAGGGCGGACATGGGGTGCGGTATTGTATACTTATAAAATATGATGTAACGTGCGACAGCCTCTTGGAGATCAGTCTTCGGTATCCGTTTCCTCGTCCTTTTTCCGGGCCACATATTCCAGCATGATATGGCCGCTGCGGCGGTTCGTGGCCAACGGGATGTTATGCACATCGCAGAGGCGGAGCAGCGCGTTGATATCCGGCTCATGGGGCTGGGAGCTCAGGGGATCCCGCAGGAAGATGACGAAGTCCACCTCATCGGTGGCTACCCGGGCACCAATCTGCTGGTCGCCGCCCAGCGGGCCGGACATCATGGTTTCCACCTCAATGCCGAAGGTCTGGCTGATGAGGGTTCCCGTTGTATGGGTAGCAATCAGATGGAACTGCTTCAGAAGCTCCAGGTGGTGGCCGACAAATTCCAGCATTTCATTCTTTTTCTTGTCATGAGCGATAAGCGCAATGGTTTTCATATATCCATCCTCTTTTCTATACTAGTATAGCTTTAGTATAATCCTTTTGGCCTGGAGCGTAAACCAGAAACAGGAAAAAATGGCGAATCCTTTTCTTTTGTTTTTTTCTGTGTTATTCTATATTTAGACTGATTTAAAAAGGAGAAAGTGACTGTATGGCAGTTGGAAATACGTTTTTAGTTGAGAAGATATGTCCTATTTGCGGTAAATCCACCCGGGTGATCAAGACCCGTTCCCGCCAGATCGTGGAACGGACGGATGAGGATTTTTGCGCCCACTACAAGGATTTCAATCCTTATTACTATACCATCTGGGTATGCGAGCACTGCGGCTATGCAGCGGATGAGAAGCATTTTCTGAAGGCTATGCCGGAGCGCAGCAAGAAGAAAATCGAGGAATTCCTCGCCGGCCGGGCTATCGGCTTCCAGTTTGTTGAGACACGGGGTGTTCCGGAAGCGGTTGCATCCTTTAAGCTGGCTATATTTTATGCCGAGCTCATCAACGCGCCACTGTCCCATCGGGCGGGGCTGTATCTGGAGCTGGCCTGGCTGTTCCGGGGTTCCGATGAGAAGGAAAAGGAAGAGCAGGCCATGCGCAAGGCCATCGAGCTTTATGATGAATCCCTGATGACGGAGCGCTATCCGGTGGGGATGCTCACGGATACTACAGTCATCTATCTCATCGGTGCACTGTACTACCGGCTGGGGGATCTGGAGAGCACAACCCAGTATCTGAGCCGGATCATCAGTGATAATGATTCCCGCATTCAGGAGCGCAAGCTCTATGAGAAGGCCCGGGCCCTTTGGCAGGACATCCGGGCGGAGAAGAAAAAACAGCAGCAGTAAAAGAAGGAATTTGTATGATAGATATGCCAGCGGTAGTGGAATCGGTGCAGAACATCGACTGGGGACAGGTCCAGTCGGCGGTGGAGGACTACGGTCCGGCCATCGAAATCATCAAGAAAACCTGGAGCCGGGAGTCCTTCCGGGAAATCCTCAGCGGCCATATCGCGGTGCCGGATTCGGTGATCAACGAGGCCATAGCAGACCGGATTTCCGGGGACGGGAACGTGAAATCCCTCACGGTGACTTCCCGGAAGAACGGGCGGCTGGATCTGCTGGCAGATACCAGGAGCGCCGGCCGGGTAGAGCTTTCCGGCACCATTGACGCCTTTGTGCACGATGGGGAGCATTCCTATATGACCTATCATGTGCGGGAGCGGGCGCTGAAGGATCACGGGCTCATGTCCTGGTTCTTTTCCCGGATATCCCTGTCCATGACGGAGCGGCTCTTCGGCCATATTGAGCTCAGCGATGATCTGCCCACCCAGATCCATGGCAATTCCGTTACCGTGGATTTCCATGAGCTGCTGTCCCAGTCTGACCTGGGCAAGACCTCGCTGATGGGGTATTCTCTTATGGACATGGTCCATATCGCAAAGGCGGAGCCCCACGATGGCTATGTAGAATTCCAGACAGATCTGCAGGTACCGGCGGAGGTTCGTCAGATGCTTGTTAATATCTTACTGAAGGGGTGATTTTGGCGTGAAACGAATATTTGCAATGGTATTATGTCTTTGCCTGCTGCTGGCAGCCTTGCCGGTCAGCGCCAAGGAGGCGGCTTCCCAGAGCAAGGGGAGGATTCTCTTCGTGCCGCATGATAACCGGCCTATATCCGATCAGCAGACAGCTGATACCGTGCGGAAGCTGGGCTATGAGGTGATTGTGCCTCCGGCGGAAATGCTGGGCGGCCGGGAAAAGCTGGGGGATCCTAACCAGCTTTGGGACTGGGTGGAAAAGAATACGGACAAGAATCTGAAGGCGGCGGTGCTTTCCTCGGATTCACTGCTTTACGGCAGTCTGGTGAATTCCCGCAAGCACAGCTTCAGTAAGGCGGATATCCTGTCCCGGGCAGATCGCTTTGCCGACTATCGCAAAAAGCACCCGAAGCTCAAGACCTATGTATTCGCTTCTATCATGCGTACGCCTCGTTCCGGGGAATACTCCGGGACAGAGGAGCCGGACTATTATCAGAGCTATGGCGCGGATATTTTCCGCTATACGGCCTTGGCGGACAAGGCGGAGACGGATGGCCTGACCAGCCGGGAGAAGAAGGAATATGCTTTCCTGACGGAGCTCATTCCCAAGGAGGCGCTGAAGGACTGGATGAACCGGCGCAGCAAGAACTTTGCGGCCAGCGAGGCCCTCATCGATCTCACACGGGACAAGGTTTTTGATTACTGCGTGCTGGGACGGGATGATAATGCCCCTCATTCCCAGACACATATGGAGAGCCGCAAGCTGGCCCGGCATGGCGCGGATCTGAGCGTATCCCAGTTTCAGGTCATGGCCGGGACGGACGAGCTGGCCATCCTCATGATGACCCGGGCCGTCAATGATCTGGAGTCGGTGGTTCCCTTTGTCTATGTGCGCTATAACTGGGGTTCGGGACCTAATACCATTCCCTCGTACTCCGATGAGTCCATCGACAAGTCGGTGCATTCCCATATCATAGCTGCCGGTGGACTGCAGGTGTCCTCGCCAAAGCGGGCGGATCTGGTGCTGCTGGTGAATACGAACCCCAACGGCAAGACCTATGAGGCCAATGAGATCGAAAACAATGGGCAGCCTCGTGAGGGAACCAAGTATTTCGTGGATCTGGTATCGGAGGCGATAGCCGCCAACGAGCCGGTGGGCATCGGCGATATTGCCTTTGCCAACGGGGCGGATAACGCCCTCATGGAAGAGCTGAAGCAGCGGGAACTGCTGTTCAAGCTGCGGGCCTTCAGCGGCTGGAATACAGCCACCAACAGCACGGGCTTCGTGCTTGGTCAGGGCATGCTGTCCGCGCGTATGTCCGATGCGGCCAGAGATCAGCTGCTGCTCACCCGCTATCTGGATGACTGGGCTTATCAGTCCAATGTACGGCAGACCATGGCCCATCAGCTGGGCTGGTTCCGGGGCAGCGGCTTCTATGCCAGTCTCAATGAAAAGAAGGCAGCAGCGGAGCGGCGTTCCACTAATCTCATGCGGCGCTTCGTGGAGGATAATCTGCCTCCCTTCGATGGCCTGCAGGATGTAACCGTGACCTTCCCCTGGAACCGCATGTTCGAGGCCAATGTAACAATAGACAGTGAATAACCGGGAGCACATATATCCCGGAGCATAAACAGAATCCCCATGGAGCAGCAGACTTCATGGGGATTTTTGCTATGACAATTCGTCACAAAAAAATAACGGGCCGCGATGGTCCGTTATTTTTAACCGTTGTTTTATTGTGGAATAGGCCGCTTTTCCTATGGGAGGATCAGGCGTTGGCCTTGCGGAATTTTTCCATGAAATCGGTGAGGGCAACGCAGCCTTCGTAGGGCATGGCATTGTAAATAGAGGTGCGCATGCCGCCGACGGAGCGATGGCCCTTGACACCGCCCAGGCTGTGTTCCAGGGCCTCGGCGACGAATTTCTTTTCCAGTTCTTCCGTGGGCAGGCGGAAGGTCACGTTCATGAAGGACCGGCTGTCCTTGTCGGCGTGGCCGCGATAGAATCCGCTGCTGTTATCGATGGCATCGTAGACGAGCGCCGCCTTTTTCGCATTGCGCTCCGCCATAGCCGTGAGGCCGCCCTGGCGCTTGATCCAGGCCGCAACCTTGCCCACCATGTAGATGCAGAAGGCCGGCGGGGTATTGTACAGGGAATTCTTGTTGTAGAAGGTTTCATAGCGCAGCATGGTGGGCAGGGTTTCCGGGCTCTTTTCCAGCATGGACTTCCGGGCAACCACCAATGTCACGCCCGCAGGGCCCAGGTTCTTCTGGACACCGGCGTAAATGAGGCTGAACCTGGAGAAATCCAGCGGCCGGGAAAGCATATCCGAGGACATATCCGCGATGAGGGGCACACTGCCGGTTTCCGGGATGTAGTGGTACTCAGTGCCGTAGATGGTGTTGTTATAGCAGACATGCAGATAGGCTGCGTTGTCGCTGAGCTGGATCTCCTGCTGGGTCGGGATATGGCGGAAGTCCGCTTCCTTGCTGGAAGCGGCCACATGGCCCACGCCCAGAATCTTGGCTTCCTTGTAGGCCTTGCTGGCAAAGCTGCCGGAAAGCACATAGTTGCCGATTTTGCCATCGGTGGCGAAATTCAGCGGAACCATGTCAAACTGCATGCTGGCGCCGCCCTGGATGAACAGTACCTCATAATCATCGCCCAGTCCCATGAGCTCCTTGATATCGGCTTTGGCCTGATTGTGTACAGCATCGTAGGCCTTGGCCCGATGGCTGATCTCGGTGATGGACATGCCGGTGTTCTGGAAATTCAGGAATTCGGCCTGGGCTTCCTTGAGTACCTCTAAAGGCAGCATAGCCGGTCCGGGATTGAAATTATAAATACGATTTGCCTCCAAAATGAAAACCTCCCTATATGCAGTTCATGAACAATTCTTTTGCCACAGGTCTACTGACTGTGGACGATTTGTAATTAGGTTATATTCTAGCGCCAAAAAGCAGACGCCGTCAAGCAAAAAATAAAAATTGTTTTTTTACGAAATACACTTGACGTTTAAGCATGGATAAAATATAATACATTTATGCACGAAAAGTGAAAAAGTATAACGCGATGAAAAGGAAAAGGGAATCCTGCTTCTTTCAGAGAGCCAGCGGCAGGTGTGAGCTGGCAGGGAAGGATTTTTGTTCCGCCTTGAAGCGGCTGGCGATGAGCCAGACGGGAAAGCCCGATACAGCGGCAGAGTTGGTGCTTTGGCACAACTTGGGTGGTACCGCGGAGAGTTTGCTCCGCCCCAATTTCGGGGCGGGGTTTTTTTGTTTCCCGGCGGTTCCCTTTTCCTTCGTTGCAGCGGGCAGGACCTGAAAAATGATTACCAGGATAGGTGATAAAGGAGCGAGTGACATGAAGGTTTTAGTGGCAGATGGAGTTTCGAAAAAGGGTATTGATATTTTAGCTGAGGATTTTGAGGTTGTGGTAAAGGACAAGCTGCCCGCAGAGGAGCTGCTGGCAATCATCCCGGAGTTTGACGCAATGATCGTGCGTTCTGCCTCCAAGGTGACGGCAGAGGTCATCGCGGCTGCAAAGAACCTCAAGATCATCGGCCGGGCTGGCGTGGGCGTGGATAATATCGATGTAAAAGCCGCCACGGCCCGGGGCATCATCGTGATCAATTCCCCCGGCGGCAATACCATTGCCGCTACGGAGCACACCATGGCCATGATGCTGGCCATGTCCCGCAATATCCCGATTGCCAATGAGACGCTGCAGAAGGGTGAATGGAATCGTAAAAAATATGTGGGCGTGGAGCTGCGGGGCAAGACCCTGGGCGTCATCGGCATGGGCCGTATCGGCAGCGGCGTGGCCAAGCGGGCACTGGCTTTCGATATGAAGGTCATCGGCTACGATCCTTATATCAACGAGGAACGGGCCCAGGCCATGGGCGTGACGGTAGGTACGCTGGACGACGTTATTGAGCAGGCGGACTTCATTACCGTACACATGCCCTTAACTCCGGAAACAAAGGGTATGCTGAACAAGGACAATATGAAGAAGATGAAAAAGGGCGTACGCCTGGTGAATTGTGCCCGGGGCGGCATCATTGATGAACAGGATCTGGCGGATGCGGTGAAGGCCGGCATCGTGGCCGGTGCGGCCATTGATGTATTTACCAGCGAGCCGGTACCGGCGGATCATCCGCTGCTGGGATTGCCGGGCGTGGTGCTCACACCGCATCTGGGAGCTTCCACGGTGGAGGCTCAGATCGGCGTATCGGTGGATGTGGCCCAGGGTATCAAGGCCGCACTGCACGGCGAGCCGGTCATGACCGCGGTGAATATGGCGCCGGTATCTTCCCAGGTCATGAATGTGATCAAGCCGTATTTCGATCTGGCTGAGCGGCTGGGCTGCACCGTATGCTCCCTGGCGGAGGGGGCCATCAAGGGCATCGAGGTGGAATACAACGGCGATATCACCGATGTCAATACGAAGATGCTCACTACCGCGGTCATCAAGGGCCTGCTGAATCCTATCCTGGAAAGCAACGTGAACTACGTGAATGCGCCGGGGCTGGCCAAGGAGCGCAATATCAAGATCACGGAGATTAAGAATAAGGAAGCCAGAAATTTTGCCAACCTTATTACGGTCACGGCCAGAACGGAGAAAAAATCCGTGCGGGTCCAGGGCACTCTCTTCGGGGAGGAAGGCCGCATCGTGATGATCGACAACTACCGGGTGGATGTGGATCCTCATGCCCGTATCCTTATCTGCCCCCATATCAACCGTCCGGGTGTCATCGGCACCGTGGGTTCCATCATGGGAGCTGCCGATATCAACATCTCCGGCATGCAGGTAGGCAAGACCGACGTGGAGGGTACCAATATCATGGTGCTCACCATCGATAACGATGTGACAGCCGATGTAATCAAGAAGGTCACGGCCATCGACGGCATCTTTGATGCGAAACTGGTCAACTTCTACGCCATCTGATTGCTGGTTTTCTGATTCTGTAATATATTAGGAAGGGTTCCTGTCAGCGAAAGCTGTACAGGAGCCCTTTTTCTATGGAAAATATCCCCTTTTGGCAGTATAATTAAGGGTAATCAAAAACTATGATATTTTATTTTTAGGAGGCGAATTTATGGGGCTCAAACAGAAGTTTTTAGCCTTATCCGGAATGATGGGGGTGCTGCTGCTGGTGGTATCCTGCATAGGCTATTATACGGCCTATACGAATCTGCATGAAAGCGTAGAGCATGAGATGACCGCGGTAGTACAGACCCAGGGAAAATCCCTGGATGGCTGGCTGCGTGAAAAGGCGAAGCCGACTCTGTCAGCCGCGGATTTGCTCATGTCCCTGGAGACCCAGGGAGATACGGCGGCCATGCATGAAATCATGGGGCTGGCTACTTCCGACAAGGATATTTTGGGCATCGGCAATGGATTGGAAAACGGGTTCTTTATGTCTTGGGCCAGCGGCAACCGGACCGGCAAGGTGGATCCCCGCCAGCGGCCCTGGTACATTGCGGCCAAGCAGTCGGGCGGGCTGACTTTTACGGATCCCTACAAGGATTCCAATACGGGTAAGCTGGTGGTTTCCGCTTCGGCGCCCATCAAGGACAAAAGCGGCAATTTCCGCGGGGCTGTCTTTACGGATATTTCCCTGGATGCGATGAACGATCAGATCGCCCAGGTGAAATATCGGGATAAAGGCAAGGGAATGATCATTGACAAGAAAGGCAAGATCATCGTTTCTGCCGCCAGTGAAGAGAATATGCAGGATATCAGTGAAAATGAAGGTTTGAAGGATCATTTCCAGGAAATGCTGCAGAAGGGTGATGGCTATTTCTTCACGAAAAAGGATGGCAGGAGCAAGGTGTTCGCTTATACCACAGTACCCATAACGGGCTGGATCATCGGCATTTCTGTGAATGAGGATGTGGTCTTTGCCCAGATGAGTTCGCTGAAGATCATGTATGGTATTTTGACGGTGATCGGCCTGATCATCGCGCTGGTGGTCTGCCAGCTCTTTGCCCGGCGCATCACCGAACCGATTCTCGCCCTCAAGGCGCATGCCGATGAGCTGGCTGCGGGAAATATGCGCGTGGATGATGTACAGGTGAATACATCTGATGAGATCGGTACATTGGCAGCTGCCTTCAACAAAATGAGCCATAATATCCGGAATCTCATCCGAAAAATGGCTTCTACGGCGGAGCAGGTAGCCGCTTCTTCCCAGGAGCTTACCGCCAGTGCCCAGCAGTCAGCCGAGGCCTCCAATCATGTGGCGGGCAATGTAAGCGAGGTAGCCGTGGGCATGGATGACCAGATGCGCAGCATCGACACCGCCAAGCAGACTGTGGATAAGGTATTCACGGATATCAGCCAGGTGGCAGAGCAAATGGCACAGATCACCGACACCTCGGCTCAGACTGCCCAGGCCGCCCAGCAGGGAGAATCCCTGATGAATGGGGCCATGGATAAAATGGGGCATATTGAAAGCAGTGTGATGGATTCTGCCGGCGTGGTGAAAAAGCTGGGTGAGAGCTCTCAGCAGATCGGTCAGATCGTGGACACCATTGCCGCCATCGCGGAGCAGACGAATCTGCTGGCACTGAATGCGGCTATCGAGGCTGCCCGGGCCGGTGAGCACGGCAAGGGCTTCGCTGTAGTGGCGGAGGAGGTTCGCAAGCTGGCCGCGGAATCCCAGTCCTCGGCGGAGGAGATCCGCAGCCGTATCCAGACCATCCAGGGGGATACGGAGCAGGCCGTGGCGTCTATGGAGGGCGGTACTGTCGAGGTACAGAATGGAACCTCCGCCATCCGCGAGGTCGGCGTACAGTTCCAGGACATCCTGCGCATGGTCAATGAAATCAAAGGGCAGATCGATGACATGGATGGCAAGGTAAAGGCCGTATCCGATGGGGCAGGCTCTATTGTGCAGTCGGTGGATTCCATCGACGAGGTGAGCCGCAAGACGGCGGAGAATACCCAGTCCATTTCGGCCGCCACCCAGGAGCAGTCCGCCTCCACGGAGGAGATTGCCTCCGCTTCCCAGGCATTGGCTCAGATGGCAACGGAGCTGCAGGAAGCCACAGGGAAATTCAGGGTATAAAGTCTGATAATTAAAAAAGCCAGGCCTATAGGCCTGGCTTTTTTGTACGGAAAGTCTGCTATGTGTATACAAAATAGAATGTGATATCGACTGTAATGGTACAAAGTATACAATGAGAAAATATTTTCATAATGAATTTAGCAGAATTGTAAATTATTTTTCTTGTGCGAGGCGTGCATACGTTATATAATAAAACTCATCAATAAGTTTTTCGTTCATTTATTTGGGAGGGATTTTTATGGGAATCCGGCAAAAATTTTTCCTGCTGGCGGCTACGGCGGGCATTATCATGGCAGTTGTATCCTGTATAGGCTATTATACGGCTTATACGAATCTGGAAACCAGTGTGGAACAGGAGATGCAGGCATCCATCGAGGTGGCCGGGCAGTCCATGAATGGCTGGCTTCAGGCCAAGCTGCAGCCAGCAAGGGCAACGGCAAGTCTGTTGACGGCTGTCAATGGCAATGGAAATATGGATCAGATGCGTGAGATCCTGGGAACAGCTACCCATGATAAGGAAATCCTTTCCATGGGACAGGGCAATGAGGACGGTAAATTCATCTCTTGGACGGATGGAGATATTTCAGCGAAGCTGGATCCACGGACCCGGTCCTGGTATAAGGATGCCAAGACCAAAAACACCTTTTTCTTCACGGAAGCTTATGTGGATGCTGTAACGCAGAAACTCGTCGTTTCCGCGGCCGTTCCTTATAATGATAAGAATGGGAATTTCCGCGGCGCAGTCTGCGAGGATATCACCCTGGATGTGCTGGCTGACCGGGTAAAGGAAATCAAATACCATGGAGAAGGCTATGGCTATATCATCCAGCAGGACGGCAAGATCCTCTCCACCTCCAATCCCGATGAAAAGGCGGTTTCGGTAAGCGACAATCCGGTGCTGGACAAGCATTTTGCGAAGATGCAGCAAAAGGGCAGCGGTTATTTCATGGATAAGAAAAATGGCGAGGATAGGGTCATGGCTTATACCACCATACCAAGCACGGGCTGGATTATGATGGTTTCCGTACCGGAATCCATCGTGTTCGCTTCGGTGCGCACTCTGAAGATATCCTACGCAATCCTTACCCTGCTGGGCATTGCAATCATCGTGTTTGTCTGCCTGCAGTTCTCGAACCGCATTGCCCGTTCCATCATCCGGCTCCATGGACATGCCGCTGAGCTGGCTCAGGGCAATCTGCGGCTGGATGCGCTGCAGGTGGATTCCTCCGATGAGATCGGCACCTTGACCGGAGCCTTCAATACCATGAGTCATAATATCCGGGAGCTTATCCGGAAGATGGCTACCACGGCGGAGCAGGTGGCTGCTTCCTCACAGGAGCTCACGGCCAGTGCCCAGCAGTCGGCCGATGCTTCCAATCATGTGGCCGGGAATGTAGGCGATGTGGCTGTGGGCATGGATGAGCAGATGAAGAGCATCGATAAGGCTAAAAAGACGGTGGATGCGGTCTTTACAGATATCACCCAGGTATCGGAAAAAATGCGGCAGATCACTGAAACCTCCGGTCAGACAGCGGATGCAGCCCAGAAGGGTGAATCCCTCATGAACGGAGCCATGGACAAGATGGGGCATATCGAGAAAAGTGTGCTGGAATCCGCTGATGTGGTGAAGAAACTGGGGGATAATTCCCAGCAGATCGGCCAGATCGTGGATACCATAGCGGCCATTGCGGAGCAGACCAATCTGCTGGCGCTGAATGCGGCCATCGAGGCTGCCCGGGCCGGCGAGCATGGCAAAGGCTTCGCTGTAGTGGCGGAAGAGGTGCGCAAACTGGCCGCGGAATCCCAGTCCTCGGCTGAGGAGATCCGCAGCCGGATCCAGGCCATCCAGGGAGATACGGAACAGGCAGTGGTTTCCATGCAGGGCGGTACGGCTGAGGTCCAGAAGGGAACAATGGCTATCCGTGAGGTGGGAGTCCAGTTCCAGGACATCCTGCAGATGGTTACGGATATCAAAACCCAGATCGACGATATGGACAGCCGGGTGAAGGCGGTCTCTGACGGAGCCGGCTCCATTGTGCAGTCGGTGGATTCCATTGATGAGGTGAGCCGCAAGACTGCGGAAAATACCCAGTCCATTTCGGCCGCCACCCAGGAGCAGTCCGCTTCCACGGAGGAGATTGCCTCCGCTTCCCAGGCGCTGGCTCAGATGGCTACCGAACTGCAGGAGGCTACAGGAAAATTCAAGATTTGATGTAAAGTATAGGCACCGGTCAGATGATTCTGGCTGGTGCTTTTTTTGTGAGTTTTCCTGGGATTAAAGCCCCGGTCACATACCACTTTTGCAGAAATACGACCACTTTTGCAAAATCTATTGCTAAAATTTTGATATTCAGTAAAATAAGAATGAGAGGCAGAGCTATATGGCTGCTGCCAAAAGCGTTTTTCCGCCGGAAGTGGATTTGTGGACGGGAGAACTGAGACTAGTGCCAATATAAAAAATATTGGCACTTATCAGAGGAGGAGAAGAGATGAAAAAATTATTCATGGGGTTGGCAATGCTGCTGTTATTGGTGTGCTTTGCCGGATGCGGCACTGAGAAGCCGAAGGATACTGCGGATCAGGCCATTTTAGCTTTTGGTGAGCTGTACGGTTACGGCGATACTGCGAACGCGGCCAAGACCGGTATGGTGGATGCTGATGTCAATAAGGTAAAGGATCAGTTCCAGAAGGCAATGAATCAGTCCTTTGCAGCGTATAAACTGTCACCGGCGGATCAGCAGGAAATGACGGATTATTACCTGAAAGCCATCAAGACCAAGATGGAAATGAAGGCCAAGATCAAGACGGATTCCGACAAGAACCCGGTTGTATCGCTGAGCTTCAAGCTGCTTGATCAGCAGAAATTTACCAGCATGATTCAGACAAATCCAGGTATGGTTCAGCTGAATGAGATTGCAACCGCAATGGCAGAGGAAGGTCAGGATGTCACCCAGGATCCGGATTATCCGGCTACGATGAAAAAAATTCTGAAGAGCTGTATCGATAACCTTCCGATGCAGGCAGAGAAGACCGTGGATATCGAATGCCAGCTGGCCAAGGATAAAAATGATAAGGTGTTCTGGAATCCGAAGGATGTCAACGCACTGGCAAATGCTGTTGGCGGGAAATAAAATAGTGTATTCAGGTAAAAAGGAGTTTTCATCATGGCGAAAAAGAGTGTAGCAGTAGCAGTTATCTTAGGTATCTTCGGTTTTGGCGGCTTTTATGCAGCCGGGCTGAAAAAGGGTTTGCTTTTATTCCTCGTGACCTGCATCATCTGCTGGGTAGGGGCCCTGGCTTCGCAGTCAGCGGCTATCCTGGGCAACGTTGTATGCGTGTGCGTGAGCTATAAATGGGCAAAGGAATATAATGAGTCCCTGTCGGGAGGCAGCGGACAGGCTTGATGGAATGACCGGGCTGTCACGGCTGGCAGGCTTTTTCCCTGGTTGGATAGGGAAAGCCTGGGGCAGTGGCAGCCCTTTTTTCATGGCAAAAAGAAGGAGCGGATTGTATCATGCGTAGGCAATATTGGATGAAGCATTATTGGCTGGTAGCTTTTTTTGTCATCTGCCTGCTGACTCTTTCCGGATGCGCGGATGCTGATGGAGTAAAGGGGCAGCAGGCTGCGGCAGATCCCTACAAGGCCACGGATACCTGGACCGTTTACTGGTATATCTGCGGTACGGATCTGGAATCCGAGGGCGGTGCGGCCACAGCCGATGTACAGGAGCTGCTGGAGGCGACTCTGCCGGAAAATGTCCGGGTCATCCTGCAGACGGGCGGCGCCAAACAGTGGCAGAACAATGTTTTCCCCAATGGAGCTGTAGGCCGCTATGTCTATGATTCCCAGGGACTGCGGCTGGTGGAGGCCCTGCCGGATGCCGATATGGGCAGCCGGGACACCCTGCGGGATTTCCTGCGCTTCGGCAAGGAAAAATATCCCGCGGATCATCAGGTCTTCGTGTTCTGGGACCATGGCGGCGGCAGTGCGGCCGGTGTCTGCTATGATGAGCGCACGGGGCATATGCTGAGCCTGGATGATCTGCGCAGCAGCTTCCAGGAAATCTGGCAGCCGGATGAAAAGAATCCCCCCTTTGAGCTCATTGGCTTCGATGCCTGCCTTATGGCCAGTATCGATACGGCCAAGTCCCTGCAGGGATTTACCCGGTACATGACCGCCTCGGAGGAGCTGGAACCGGGCAATGGGTGGGAATACAGCGGCTGGATGGGAGCCCTGGCAAAGAATCCCGCCATGGGCGGCAAAACTCTGGGCAAGGCCATCTGCGACAGCTATATGGAAGGCTGCCAACGCTATGGAACAGCCGGGGATGCCACCCTGTCCGTCATCGATATGGCAGCGCTGCCGCAGCTGAACAGCGCCTATGAAGCCTATGGCAAGGAAGCACTGCAGCGGGCGGTGAAGGAGCCGCAGACCTTTTTCTCCGCTTTCGGGCGTCATGCCCAGATTGCCGAGAACTATGGCGGAAATACACCGAAACAGGGCTATGCCAATATGGTGGATTTGGGAGACCTGGTAAAAAATTCCAGGGCCATCCTGCCGGAGAACGCGGATAAGCTGCTGCAGGCACTGGATGCCTGTGTAGTCTACAAGGTCAATGGCGTTTATCGGCCCAGTGGGAAAGGCATATCCGGGTACTATTCCTATAACGGGGATACCAATGGCCTCATGGCCTACCTGGGGCTGAATGCCTCTTCCCTGCCGGTGAAATGCCTGTATTACTATCAGATATTCGGCGAACTGCCGGCGCAGGCCGCGAATTACCTGTCCTCGGGTGATATGGCCAGCGGCAGCTTTGCCAGGCCCACAGCGCCGCAGAAGCTGTTCCAGCTCAGCAGCCTGGAGGATCTGGCTGTGGATGTGGATAAGGATGGGGCTGCTTTCGTGCAGCTTACGCCGGAGCAGACCGAAAATCTTTCTTCCGTGCATTGCCAGTTCGTCTACATGAATGTGGAGCAGGATGCGCTTCTTTATTTGGGCAGTGATGCGGATATCAACGCGGACTGGGACAAGGGCGTGTTCAAGGATAATTTCCAGGGTACCTGGCCCATGCTGGACGGCCACCCGGTATATATTGAGATTTCCCAGGAAACGGATGATTATAACCTGTATTCAGTACCGATTCTGCTCAATGGCATGGAATGCAACCTGCAGGTTGCCTATAGCTTCAAGGACAGTGCCTGGCATATCCTGGGAGCCCGCAAGGAAATCGGCAGCAATGGAGCGGCGGAGCGGAATCTCATCCAGCTCAAGGCTGGTGACCGGATCACTACCCTGCATTATGGGATGACCATCAGCGGCAATGAGGAAGAATTCAAGCAGTTTGAAATGGACACCTTCGCGGTGACAGCGCAGACCCATATGGCTGATGAAAAGCTGGAGGATGGCACCTATGGCTATTGCTTCGAATTCATCGATCCGGCCAATGAAAGCGCGCTGTCCAAGATGGCCATGTACACCATCAAGAATGGCAATATCGTAACTGAGGTAGAATAAAAATAAGAAAAGAAGGCCGGGGGGCAGAACCCGGCCGGGGAGGTCTTTATGGAGGAAATAACAACATCGCAAAAGGTTCTGGCAGCCATAGCCCATGGAGCGGGCTTTATAGCCGGCGTGGGCTTCATTCTGGCACCGCTGCTGATCTGGCTGATCAAAAAGGATGACCGTTTCATAGCCTGGCATGCAAAACAGGCCCTGGCTTTCCAGGTATTGTTTATATTTGTGGTAATTGTCTTTATGGCCCTGGGGGCAATGGCGTTCGACATAGAGTCAGGCGTATGGATCGGGGTTGTCATTCCTTCGCTCATCTGGTTTGTGCTGGCCATTGTAGCTGTTTTCAAGGCCCTGACCGGCCAGCTTTTCATTTACCCCGGCCTGCAGCCCTTTACGAAAAAACCATGAGCTGCAGAAGGGAATTGGAAGTCGGGCCGCGAAGAAAGGAGGGAGGTAATTTGCCAGAAGGCAAAAGGAGGATTCTTATGGACAAAAGATGGAAGATTTATCTAGCTGGCTGCCTGCTGGCCGGCGCATGCTGGGCACCGGCCTGGGTATCGGCAGCGGAGCCGCAGGCGGAGATTGACCGCTATACGGCAGTGATTGCCGCTCATCCTGACGATGCGGCATCCTATAATGAGCGGGGCATGGCCTATGCCGCAGCCGGTAAGCCTGAGCTGGCTTTGGCGGACTATAAGAAAGCCATTGAACTGGCACCGGATTATTACCGGACCTATTACAATGAAGGACTGGTGCTCCGGGAACTGGGGCGTTATGCCGAGGCTGCAGCAGCCTTTGATAAGGTGCTGCAGGCGGATGGGCAGAATGAACAGGCCTATCTGGAACGGGGCAGGACGAAATATGAATGGAAGCATGGGCTGGATGCGGTGGATGACTTTTCGGCGGCGCTGAAGCTGAATCCTCAGGATCTGAATGCCCTTTACGGCCGGGGACTGGCCTATGCCCAGGCAACTTTGACCGACCTGGCATTAAAGGACCTGGACCTGCTGATCCAGCGGTCACCGGAAAATCCTGAAGCCTGGTTCGCCCGGGCCAACGTCAACGCGGACGAGCATCATTATAAGGAGGCCCTGGTGGATTATGCCAAGGCTTTGGAACTGGACAGCACAAATGCATCCTTTTATAATACCCGGTCCTTTTCCTATGTGGCGTTGAAGGATTATCCCACGGCGCTGAAGGATCTCCGCAAGGCAGTGGAACTGGATCCGGAAAACAAGGTATACAAGGATGATCTGCTTCTGCTGGAAAATGAGATGCGGGCTCCACTGCATCTGCAGAACAATAAGGACTGGCAGTTCGTGGGTATGGAAACCGCCAATGAGGCGGCCTACCTGGATAAGAAATCCGTACGTCATTTGAAGGATTTCCCCAATGGCAGCACCTTCAGCGTGCGCATCCTCCTGGCGGATTTCAGCAAGAGTCAGCAGCAGGCATCCGGGGAGGAAGTTTATGAATTCCTGTATTACCACAATGACAAGGTCTTTTTCCGCCTGGGCGGGGAGAGGGACTGGAAGGAGATCAGCAAGGACATCGCCATGAACACCAATGTGCGGGCCGCCAAGCTGGCCTATGAGGTCTATTTTGGCCGTCAATGTCCCTGGCTGTATGGCTATGATACTTGAATCCATGTCTGCCGGATAACCAAAAGGCCGTGTCCCTTATAATAAAGGGATGCGGTTTTTTTGCGGCAAGTACCACTTTTTCCTAAAAATGACCACTTTTGCAAAAGCTATTGAAAAAAGTTTTGGAATCTGTAAAATATATATTAGAAGCGGCGCTGTTCCAGCTCTGCGGAACGTTTTTTCCTGATGGTGCCTGACGGCCTGACGGCGAAAAAACAAATATTCCAAATAAAATGAATATTTGGAAATTAATTAAAGGAGGAGAAAGGGATGAAAAAATTATTCATGGGGTTGGCAATGCTGCTGCTGTTGGTATGCTTTGCCGGCTGCGGCGCGGAAAAGCCGAAGGACACAGCTGATCAGGCAATCTTAGCTTATGGCCAATTGTATCTTTATGCGGATACAACGAATGTAGCAAAGACTGGTTTGCCGGAAAAGGATGTCAAGGATATCACCGACAAAACAGATAAGCTTTTGCAGGAGGCATTTGCCAGGTATGACCTGCCGCAATCCTCGTGGAAAGAAATGTCAGATTACTATTTGAAGGCCAGTATAAAGGCCTCGGACATGAAAGCAAGGATCAAGACAGAATCAGATACCAATCCAGTTGTGGAAGTGAGCTATAAGCCGCTTGACTCGGCGAAGTTCATGCAAATGCAGAATGCCCATGAGGGACTGAACTACTTGAAGCAGGGCCGGGATATGTTGATAGCTGACGGCGAGGATCCGTCCAAGGATCCGGATTACGTCAGCGGAGTTACGATGTCCCTGAAGCAGCTGTATGATAATATGCCGACACTGGCAGCAAAGACGATGGATGTAAAGTGCAAGATTGCGAAGGATGCGAAGGGCAATACCGTCTGGACACCGGAAGATCCCAATGCATTTGTTGCATGGATCAATCAATAAAATAGGGAAAAACAGGAAATGACCTGTCGGAAAAGGAAGCCCTCTCTTCAGCTGCACAGCAGTGGAAGAGGGGGCTTTTTTCAGTGCGGGATGGTTTTTACCAAAAAAGGTAAAAGGATTGGGGGAAATCGATATGAATATCTGTGCTGGAAAATGGACCGGTTCAGGATGGAGAAAATAATATAGCTCTTTGGTTTCACACTGATAGGGCATATAAACCCATAATATAACAAACAAGTATAAAGACCTACAAAAGCGACCACTTTTACCAAAAAGCGACCACTTCTGCAAAAGCTATTGATAAAGTTTTTTGAAAAAGTAAAATAATAAAGGAAGTGGAGGTTATAAAGATGGATCTTCAAATGAAAGAGCAAATGGATGAGGGCACAGAAAAGTATTGGCGGGTGCTTACAGCACATCAACAGCGTGTGTTATGCCTTCTGGTTGCGGGAAAAACCTATGCGGAGGTTGCTGCTTTTTTAGGGATACGTCCCAGAACTGTGCGGTATTATGTAGATGCAATCATTGATAAATATCATGTTAGCAGCCGTACACAGATGTTGATGCGTGTCTCTAAAACAAATCAGTTTAAAAATGCCAAAAAGGATCATCATACGCAGCATCATATCTAACCAAATATACAATAGCCCCCAGGAACGTCATTTTAAAGGCGAACCTGGGGGCTATTGTATATTTATAGGGGTGATGTCCAGCCTGTGAAAGTTTCTCACCTATAGACATTTATTTTAGCTGTGGTTCAGTGGAGCGTACGGTATCCCACAAATAACCGGAGACATTACATGTCTGAATTTTCTCGCTAGTTATTTTATGTACGCTGTGCTAGTTCCAGGTAAACTGATGAAACGAAGGTATTCTGCCCCGGCTGGAAATCAACCAGACCGTGATATTTATGGGCCACGGATTCGACGGAGGACAAGCCCGTTCCCTTTTCATCCCGCTTGCGGGAATAGAAACTGCCCGACTGCCGGGAATAAATCCCGTCGTAGCTGTTTTCCATGACCAGGATGAGCTTTTTGGCATAAATCCGGCTGTGCAGCGAAATCCAACGCTGCTCGGGGGGCAGGTAGCCGCAGGCCTCAATGGCATTTTCCAACAGGTTGCCCAGGATAATGCAGAGGTCGCTGTCCCGTATGGTGCCGTTCTTTTCCTCGATGGCGGTAAGCTGGAGCTCGAGTCGAATCCTATTGTGACGAGCTATGGACTGGAAATAGAGGGCCATGGAGTTCACCACGAAGTTGGAGCAGAGGAACAGATCCTTTTCCACAGGAATTTTGGCAGTGAGTTCGTCGATATAGCGCTGCAGGCTTTCTGCGTCGCCCTGCAGGCTGTAGCTTTTGAGCACAATGAGCTGATGCCGCAGATCGTGGCGCTGTTCTCGCAGGATGCGCTCGTGCTCGGTGAGAATTGCGTATTGGGTGCGCTGGACCTCGGTCTGTCGTTCCGCCAGCCGCAGCTCGAATTCCATTTGTTTGCGTTCTTCACGCATCTTCAGGGATTCCTGCATGAACCGGATGGCCAGAACGCCCAGGGAGAGGATGAAAAGCAGCGAGCCCACCTGGAAAAAGAAGGACACACTGTCAATGAAACGTATCTGGTAATTCAGCAGTTCCAGCAGCGCGGCAAAGGCCAGGATGCTCATGGGAACGGCGAAGCGCCGGGCCATGACGTTCTGCTGCTTCCAGGCCGCCCAGCAGATCTGCAGCGCAAACATGGAAAGGCTCACAGGCAGCATGATATGGAAGAAATAGGCACTCTGGGCAAAGCCGATGATGCCTGTATACTGGAGCGCCATCGATGACAGGACGGCCAGCCAGGTCAGGTGGATCTGGAACCGCAGCAGGCGGGAATTGGGCAGGCGCAGTACGCAGAGGCCGAAATTCAGCAAGGGAATGCTGAAGGAAAAAAATCCCAAAAAGGCCAGCAGATAGAGCAGCGAAGGATAAGGCAGGAAAAATACCGTGAGATTGCATTCGGCAAAGCTCCACAGGCCGACGCAGAAACCGAATATTCCCAGCTGGAAAAAAGCCTGCCGGATTTCTTTTTCCTTCAGCAGAAACAGGCCGGCCGCAATGGGCAGCAGGCTCAGGAATAAAAGCAGCAGGGAAAGGATGAAAGACAGGCCGTTTTTCTGAACGATCGGCAGCAGCAGATCCGCCTTTTCACCGGTTTCCATGGAAGGGACACGCAGCTGTTCCCGCTGTATAGGAGAAAGCAGTTCCAGGCGCAGTTCGGTGGGGGCCGCGGTATCCGGCAGCGGGATGAGCTGCAGCAGTGTTGGCGGGTCAAGGAAAAAACGGGGATAGCTGTCAGCGGTTCCTGAGGTACAGATCAGTTTGCCGTCCGCATACAGACGAAAGGGGGTATAGACGGACTTCAGCAGGAGATAATCTCCTGGCTGGTTCACGGTGGTGGTAAGGATGATAGACGTGCGAGGAGCCAGCTTATCAAAGGTATGGGGAAGCTGGATTGCGGTTGTTTCATTATCGGACTTCTGCCAGGTCCACTGGTCCAGCGTCTGGACTGCCTGCCGATTGGACAGGGCCTCGTGCTGGCGGTACTGGCAGGCAGGACACAGCAGGATAGCGGACAGGACAAGAAAAAAAAATAGGCCCCCAAAACGTTTCAGCATAATAAAGACTCCCAAACAATGTACTTCATAGCGATTTTATTTCACGAGGCGGGAGATATCAACACACCGCCTGTTATTCCGTTCGTGCCCGCCGCCAGCAGAGGCGGACATCTTGTTCCGGTTTATATGGCCGTTCTCGTAAGCAGATAGTTCATGTAACGCTGTTTGACCTCGGTTTTTTTGCGGCGGCTGATGGGGATGGATTCATCATCAGCCATCAGAAATGATTCCTCATCCAGCCGGGAAACAGCATCCATATTGATGATGATGCGATGATAGCATTCAGCAAAGCGCTGGTCCACCAGCAGCCGGTCCCGGCAGTCCTGGTAGCTGCATCCGGTGGTGATGACGCGGTTCTTCAGATGGAGCTGCACGGCCCGGGTACTGCTGCACAGATAGAGGATGTTGCGGAAAGGAATCTGCATCGGTACATGCTCAATCACCACATCCAGCTGCTGCAGATTGGACAGCACGATGGGCAGGCAATGGTCCATGACCTGGGAAAACGCAGCATGGCTTTCCGACAGCGGTTTCATCAGATAGCCGGCAGCAAAGACCGTATAGCCGGCCAGCTGGTATTCCGTACTGGTGGTGAGGAATACCAGGGGCGTATCATCCCCGGCATGGCGAATCCTTTTAGCCGCCTCCATTCCTGTAATCTCCGCCATGTAGATATCCAGAAATATCAGTGCGAACTGTCCAGGCTGAAAGTCGGCTAAAAACTCCTCGGCATTGGGAAATGGAAAAAATTTTGCAGCTGCCAGTATCGTAGGATACTTGGCGATAAGATATGATCGGATTCCCAGTTCCACCTCGGTGCGCACATGGGAATCATCATCAATGATGGCGATATTCATAGAATCCCTCACAGATTTTTATTCTTTCCTATTTTATCATAATTGATGCCGGATGACCATTTAAAGTAGCAAATAGATAGGAAAATATGCCTCATGAAATCAGAACACTAGGAAACTATAATTATTTTTCATAAGAATAATTATTATCAGCAAATAAAATACTGTCTATATCGACCACTTTTGCAGAATATCGACCACTTTTACATGAACCGTTGTTTTTGAATAACAGCATGCTAGAATGAGATTATGGAATGATATAAATTGCCGGCAGTCTATCCGGATAGAAGATAGGGCCGGTTTTAATGGATGGAGCGAGGGAACGAATGAATACGATCAAACAGATGCAAATAGTGATGGCATTATCGCTGCTGGGGAGTGGATTCCTCTCAGGAAATGCCGCGGCAGGCAGCCTGAGCGGCAGTGATGCCGGGCTGCAGCTGCAGCAGGCGCAGCAGGCAGCGGAGCGGGAGCGCATCGAAAAGGAACTGGCAGAGCAGCGGGAAAAGAAGCCGGATGCTGTGGAAAACCAGCAGAAGGTACCGGATAATCAGGGCGGAGACCTGCATTTTCTGCTGAAGGAGGTTACGGTGGACACTTCCGCCGTCCTGCCCGATGCGGAAAGGGATCGGATTCTGCAGCCCTATTTGGGGAAAGAGGTTACCCGGAATGACCTGTACGCTATTACTGCGGAAATCAATCGGTATTATCAGAAGAATGAGTATCTTACCTGCCGGGCCTATCTGCCGGCGCAGACAATCCATGCGGGGCATGTGCATATCGCCCTGTTTGAGGGCCGCAACGGAGCGGTGATCGTGGAGAAAAACAAGAGTACCCGTGCGGACTATATTCTGCATCGGTTCGATATAAAGCCGGGAGCCGTTGAAAGCATGGACAAGCTCAATAAGGAGCTGAACTGGTTCAACGGGACGAATGACGTAAAACTGCATATATCGCTGCAGGCAGGCAAGGAGCCGGGTACTACAGACTATGTGCTCCAGGCACAGGAGCCGGCGCGGAATCAGTTCACCTTATACGGCGATAACGCGGGCAGTGAGAGTACCGGCCAGTGGCGGGAAGGCCTTTTCTACACGAACAGCAGTCTCTTCGGCTGGCGGGATAATCTGAATCTTGGATTGATGCGTACCCAGGGCATGAAGTCCTTCAGCATGGGCTATACGGTGCCGGTGAGCCGGCGCGGAACCCGAATCGGGCTGAGCTATAGTACGAACCGTACGGAGGTCATTGATGGGCAGTATCGCGATTGGGGACTGTCGGTCAAGGGCCATGCCCATTCCTATGGGGCAGTGATCACCCAGCCGCTGGCCATGACGAATTCCTTCAAGGCGGAGGCATCGCTGGGCTGGCAGCGGCAGCATTCCACGACGGATATGGAGGATATATCCGTTATCGATGATGTCTTTACCGACTATACGGCGGCGCTGGCACTTACCCGTTATGGCCGGGGCTGGGCCTTTTATCAGCGGCATTCCTTCACCCACGGAAGCTGGGATAATCAGTCCATATCGAGGGTGGCCAAGCCCTCCGCGGACTACAATATGTATAATTTCACCGGCATATATCAGCGGGGCGCGGCCCACGGACAGCTGCTGAGCCTGCGGGCCAATCTGCAATGGAGCGCAACACGGGATCTGCGCCCCTCCAAGCAGTTCTTCCTCGGCGGCGTCTACAGTGTGCGGGGCTATCAGGAGAACCTGGTCGGCGGGGACAACGGCTATACTCTGAGCCTCGAATATTCCGTTCCTCTGCGGCGCCAGGGAAATATGTCCCTCTACGGTTTCTTTGACTACGGCAATCTTTGGGGTGAGAGCAGCTATGACCAGCATGTACTGGCTGGTACCGGCATCGGCCTGCGGGCAACGCTGGCAAAGAACTGGTCGCTAGACTGTGCGCTGGCCTTCCCTTTGCGGCGTGAACTGGATGACGGGACACAAACCGGCAGGACCCGGGTGCACGTATCGCTGCGGGCTCAATTCTAATGGATCATATATATGGAATACTAACGGATGCGTTTTTAAGAGGCAGGGATAAGGAGTTTATTCCCTGCTATAGAAAGGGAGATTCATTATGGCAGGCTTTATGACAAAGATCAGGGAAAAACAGAACCGGAAGCTGGCACAGTGCCTGATGGCAAGCGCCATGTCCGCCAACATGCTGCTGACCTCACTGGGCGGCACCGCCTATGCGGCGAGCGATATCACGAAGTCAGATACAACAGGTGTGCTTACGCACTTGAAGGATGCAAACGGCGTATTCAATATTTTTGCGGATTCGGCGACACAGAATAATGCTGTGAATCATTTTACGAAATTCAATCTGGATCCGAATAATATTGCCAATCTGTATTTCCGTACGAGTGCGGATGGCGCTGACGCGGCCAATCTGCTGAACTTTGTGGATGATCGGATCAACATCTACGGAACGGTCAACGCCATCAGAAATTCGGCGGTTGGCGGCAATCTTTATTTCGTGAGCGTCAACGGCATGGTGGTCGGCTCCAGCGGCGTCATCAACGCAGGCGCCATCAATGTCATGACGCCGACCAGTACGGAGTATAGTGACTTTACAGGGAAAATCAAGGATGGTGGGAAGAACGACGCCATGTATGATACACTGCAGAACAACAACTATGCAGTGAACCCGGAGGGGACGATCACGGTTGCGGGCAATCTGAATGCCGTGGATGGCATCAAGCTGCGGGCGGCGAATATCAGCCTGGAAGAGAAGGCGGTATTGCGGACCGAGAGCGAGCTGGATTTCAGCAAGCTGGTCAATATCAATAATGCGGATGGAAGCACAGCGGTGGATTCNGAGCTTACGGGCGGTACGCTTAAGGCAACGGAAGGCACGAATGGCGATATCATCCTTTCGGCTATTGCCGCGAGCACGGCGGTTTCACCGAGTGAGGAAGACGAAGTCACCAAGGATTTTGCCGCGCGCACGCGGACGGCAACGATAAAAACAGCCGGGGCGGACAAGGAGCAGAATCTGGATGGCAGCTCAATCTCAGCACGGGGCAATGTGGATATCTATGCCACCGCGACGAATGAGGATGCGGGCTGGTCAACCGATGGCGGCTATGATGCGGGGATAACGAATCCGCTGGGCCAGGTGGTGTTCACCAAGGCGACCATTGAGCTCAATGGTAATGTCACCGGGCAAAAAATCATTGCCGCGGCCAATTCCAGCAATGAGTATAACTCCAGCAACGATACGAGCACAGTTGCCAATTGGGCAGGGTCCATCGACAAGAATGCCCATTGGAAAACCAGCTATAATAAGATCCAGGGGCTCAGTGATACGCTGAATGTCATTCCTATTTACAGTTATATGGATTCGGAAGCCAGTGTCACGGTGGGGAAAAACGCGACCTTGAAGTCGACGCTTGCCATGGAACCGGGCCATAAGCTGGAGGATGATAAAAAGGACCCGGCTATTGCGCTGACGGCAACGAGCTCGACGACGAACATCGTGCAGGCAGCAACCTCCAGTGCGGAGGCCTATGCAATTCCGGAGACCAAAGCAAAGGCCGGGACTGCCGGTACCAATGCAGCGGCCAGCCAGCCGGCAAAGGCTGAAGCCAGCAAGGCCAATACGGCGCAGAAGGCCAAGACGACCCATCTGGCCGGTGCGGCCGTGGCCTATGACGGTACGAGCAGCAGCGCCACCGTGGATGTCCAGGGGACACTTACGGCCAATGGAGCCATCAATATGAATGCGCAGTCTACCGATGCCATGAATGTCAAGACAGTGGCCAATGGTGCTGCCCCGACGGCAACGGGTACCGCACCGAAGCTCAATGCGGCGATTGCTGTGGCGACAGGTGATAACGCGGCAGCGGTCAAGGTAGGAGAAGGCGCCCAGGTAACCAGTGCTGAAAGTGGTGTTTATGCCACGGCTGCGGCAGTCAACAGCATAGATGTTATATCCCAGGTGACCGCGAACGCGACGGCGCTCGGCGCGACGTCCGTGTCGGTGCTGGATTATACCAGCGACGCGGCGGTGAACCTCGATGGCCAGGTATCGGGAGCGCTGGTCGTTGCCGGTACAGCTGCGAATAAGACGATACGCAACAATCTGACGGCGAACAATGCGATGACGACAACGCCGATGACCCCGCAGCAGAAAACAGCGGCCGCGAGCGCCAACAAGGTTCCCAACGCAAAGGATGGGCTCATTGAAACCTCAGCGCTGGATAAATATGTCAAAAGCCTGGGCACAACCTATACCAGCATCACGGGTAAGCTGGATACGGCGGGCAATCTCTTGAGCGTAGGGGCCGCTATCGGCATCGGCATCGAGAAGAATACGGCTGATGTGAACGTTGGCAGCACGTCAATACTGACAGCGCCCAAGGGCGGTATTGCCCTGGGCGCCTCGACGGATCTCGCTGATACCCACATGACGGCACTCAGCGGCATGACCAATAAAAATCCGGGGCAAAACACCGACGGTGCCATTGGCGCCGCGGTTCTCTATGCCCAGCTGGACAATACCTCCAATGTCAAAATCGCCGATGGCCAGGCGGCCAAGGGGAAGCATGCTGTGCTGCAGGCGGCCAAGGTGGCGGTATCGTCCGCGAGTACCCAGGAATACGATCGGGCCGCCGGCATGCTCGATGACATACATAAAATCTATAAGGATTTTTCAAACATGGTAGATACCCTTGATTCATCCGGGCTTAATACGGAAGATCAAGCCCAATTCAAGAGTAATGTGGAGCAGATCGGTGCGATTTATAATAGTCTCAACAACGGCCTGACAAAGGTGACCGGTTTGAATGCCCGCGACTTTTCGGCCAATATGTCTGAGATGCCCAAGAGTATCCTTAGCGGATTGACGGGAATGGTTTCATTTGCCGCCGGCATACAGCATATTCTGGCAGAGGCTACGAACCCCAAGGGATTTTTCAAAACGGAAGTGGACACACTGACCAAGGCGCTGCAGAGCCAGCTTTTGATGTGGACGCTGCCGGAGAACTATGCGACATTTGCGGCGAGCAGCTCCGTCAATATGGCGGGCTCTGCCGGGAATACCCTGGCGCTGGCCGGGGCGGCGAATATCAATATCCTGAACAATACGGCCAATATCGCGGTGGGCAATAATGCCGTCCTCACTGCCGGGGCAAAAGGCCTGAGCCTGGCGACGGATGTGGGACAGAACAGCGTGATGATGAATGGCAAGCCGAATATCGGCATCAATCCCGATTTTTTGTCAGGTAGTATTGATGAAGTGCTTTACGGTAAAGATGGCTGGGAAACGAAGCTGAAAAATATTGAAAATAAAGCGGTTCTTTCCTATACAGCCAACACAGCGGCGCCCAATGCCGTAGGCGGCGCCGTAGGCGTGGCGGAGCATTCTACGATAGGGACAATCACGGTGGGCAGCGGTGCCCAGCTGACGGGGCATGATTGGACGGAATTGGTGGATGTCAACAAGACCACGGAGGATACGACGGATGATGAACAACGGCAGCGCTATGGCGTGGAGCTGACCGCGGATAACGAAAATAAGACGCTCGCGCTTTCTTACGGTGCCGGCGAGGCCGGGAAGCTGGGCTTTGAAGGCTTGTTCAGCTGGCTGGGCGGCAACGCAACGAATACCATCACCGTTGCCAAGGATGCTGCCTTGATGGCTAAAGGTGAAAAAACCGAGTGGGGAAAAATCGATGTAGCAGCCAATATGAATAACATCCTCACGAATATCGCGGGAGCGGTAGCCTGGGGAACCGGCGGGATTTCCATGGGAGCTTCAGTGGCTGTCACGGATGAGACCGTCACGAATACGATTTCGCTGGGCGGCACGTTCGACGCGGGTTCGTTCGATGCCAATGCGCTGACGGATGGTGTGATCAATACCGTAGCCATTGCAGGCTCTGAGGCAACGACTAACAGCAATGCCAATACGACCAAAGCGGGCAGCCAGATCAAAGCGAATGATAAGAAGGGCAAGGTTCAGGCAGCAGAGAATAAGGCCAATAAAGATGCGAGTACGGCACAGGATAAGGCCAATGCTGATGTGAAAACCGCCAATGAGAAGACGGCGAACACATCGCAGGGATCCACGAATACAGCTGCATCAACGACTGAAGCAGCCAACAATCAGAAGGCCCCGACGCTTCAACTGGCGGCTTCTGGCAGCGTGGCAGTCAATGCGGTGACAAGTGATACGGAAGCCGGTTTTACTGGCGGTACGATAACGCTGCATGACAATGGTACGGCAGATAGGGCGGTCAATGTCAAAGCGGAGGATGCTTCGTATATTGGCGCTTATTCAGGGGCAGCGGCTGCCGCCTGGAAACAGCCTGCGAAGATTGCGGACAATGATCATGCATTGAAGAAGGTTGAAGATACATTTACCGAAGAAGTGAATGCAGATGGGGAGACGGTGTATAAGCTGAAAGCGAATACACAGGTTACGACTAAAGGTGCGGCTACAAAACTCGATGAAAAATCGGGCGGGGCAAAACCGGCTGCTTCGTCGACCAGCCAGCTGACGGATGGAACAGCATCTACGCTGGAAGCAGCAATGGCCGGGGCAGCAGCAGTAAATGCTGCGGATCAGACGGTGAAGTCTTCTTTAGTGAACGTGACGATTGCCAATGCAGATACCATCCAAAATATTGCTCAAAAGGATGGAGCGACGGTGGCGGCAGGTTTAGGCATGAGTCTGGCAAAAGATTTGGCAGATGGCGCTAATGCCTTTGCCGGTGCCGGGGCGGCATCATTCAATGAGGCCTCGAATACGGTTGAAGCTTCTATGAGTGGCGTGAATACGGAATCGGTTGGGCTTGTGAATAATCTTGCCTATGACAGCGATACGCAGATCGCCGGCGGCGTCAATCTTACGCTGGTATATGGCGGCAAGACCGGAGCTGGCGTTGGCGGCTCGCTGGCAATCAGCGATATTCATAACAGTTTGACGGCTAAAATGGCGGATAGCAATCTGTCGGCAAGCTCGGTCCAGAATCATGCGGCTAATGATATCACGCAGGTTACAACGGCAATTGGCTTCAGTGGAACGCATGGGGATAAGACCAGCGCTTCTTTTGACGGGACGCTGGCTTCCAGCAGCATCACCAACAGCATCCAGGCTATTATGGATAAGGATACGGTTACGGGAACGACCGTGGATAATGCTGCATATGATGCGGATGGCCTTACGAAAAACTTTGACCAGGATATTGCCAACGCTGGCATTGACTCGACAGGTGCTACCTATAAGGCGAATGCGGGGGATAATGCGGCGACGGATACGGATCCGAATGGTAAAAATTATGCGATTAATACGGCCGGCAAGGGAAGTTCGGTGCAGATCACGACGGCATTGTCGCTGGCAGTCAATGCAGGCGATGGTGTAGGCGGCGAGGGGGCCGCAGCTGTCGGGATATTGCAGAACGATCTGTCCGCAAGTGTACAGAATAGTACTATTACCGTGGATACGCTGAATGCCTGGGCAGCATCCAATGCTCTGCTGATAAATGTGGCAGCGGGTACTTCAATCAGCGGCGGCTCCTTCTCCGGCGCGGGATCGGCGAGTGCGCAGTACACCTCTAACACGACACAGGCGGCCGTGGATGATTCAAAGATTCAGGCAGCGTCTGCGGCAGTCAATGCAGCGAGCAGCGACCTCAATGTAAATGTGGCCGGTCAGGTCAGTGCGGGCAAAAATGGTGCCGGTCTGGCCGTGGCCTTTAATCATCAAAACAACACGACGGGAACGTATATGCGCGGCAGTACGCTGAATTCAAGATCCGATGATGGTTTTACGGCCTTGTCCCTTACAGCGGAGAACAAGGGACAGGTCTATGCTGTAGGTGCTGGCGTATCCGGTGGCAAAACATCGGCGGTTAATGGCTCTCTGGCCATTAATCAGGGCAAGGATGATATCGAGGCGGTTGTGGATCAGAGCGTAACAGGGGCCACAGACAGCGATAAAAAGCGCACGTCGATTTCCCGGGCGAGCAGTGTCGAGGTGGATGCAACAGATTCCAGCACCAAGGTTGCCGTGGCAGGCGGTATACAGGGATCCGGAAAGGCAGCCGTCGGCGGTGCGGTTGCCTATAATGAGATCGGCGACTGGAGCCATAATGAGAGCGGAACCTATAAGAATGAACGCCAGCAGCAGGCACAGGCGGTAATCAACCATACGGATATTACGATGGCCAGTACATCGAAAAATGCACCGGTGAATGTCAAGGCAGCCGATACCTCGGAACTTGGTACGGCCTCGGCGGGTGTTGGCGGCGCCGGCAATGTCGCGGTTGAGGGCGCGGCCTCCGTGGCGCTCATTGGCAAGGAAGCCTATGCAGAAATGATTGGCAGCAACATCGAATTTGGTAATGGGATCGACCCGCGGTTTGCCGATGTAAAGGTGGAATCCCATAGTACGGGCAAGGTGAATACCGTAGCAGTCGTGGCTGCCGGTACGGGCAGCGGGGCAGCTGTCGGCGCCGGGATTGGGGTGAACTATGATAATGCAGACAGTCGGGCTGCGGTTTCTGGCGGTACAATGGTCGTGGACAATCTGGCTGTGACAGCGGATTCCAAGGATGATATCCTGAATATTGGCATTGGCGGCTCGGGAACCGGAACAGGGGCGGCGATTACCGGCTCAGTGGCCGTGAATATCCTTCAGGGACATACCAGTGCGGATATTTCTGGTGATGCGGATGTGACGGCGGAGAATAATGTCATCGTAACAGCGCAGCGTGATGGTGCCATCGGCAATCTGTCCGGTTTGGGGCAGGGGGCCGGAACTGGTGCGGCGGTCGGACTTTCCGTCAGTGTCAACGATATCCAGAATGAGACGACGGCAACGGTATCTGGACAAGGAACGAAAATCAAGGCCAAGGGAAACGATACGGAGGCAATTGTATCCGATGCTTATAAGAAGGGGTTGACGGATGACTTCCTGAATACGGAAGGTTCTACGGCAGCTCCGGCTTCCTTTATGGAACGTGGCGATAATACTTACAGTGGCCTTGCTGTCTCGGCTTCAAGCACGAACAGCATTGCCGTCTATACCCTGAATGCTGGCGGAGCGGGTACTGGTGCTGCTGTAGTGGGAAATATCAATGTCAGTAAGGTTGGCGGCCGGACAGCAGCCGAGGCCGTGGGAAGTTCTTTTGATACCGGGACGAAGGATATCCACGTGGTGGCGAATGACTATGCCAATAATACGGCTTTCCTGGGCTCTTTTTCGGGGACAGGTATCGGAGCTTCTGTTGGCCTGGGAAGCAACACGCTGACTGTTAACCGCAAAGTAAATGCACATCTGTCCGGGTATGTGGATGAAAAGGGCAATGTACAGACAGCGTCTGTAACCGCAGGCCAGGCACAGGTCACGGCGGACGCAGGGTATTCGGCGAATGCTATCAATGCCGGTGTTGCTGTTGGCGGAGAAGGCGCAGCCGCGGTAAATACGGATAATATTACACTGCTCAATGGTGAAACAAAGGCGGCAATGGATCACACGGCGTTGACACTGTCTGGCAATCTGGCTGTCAAGGCGAACCGGCAGACACAGCTCCATACGGTTGGAATCAGCGGAGCATTGGCCGGTTTGGGTGGCAGCATCGGGCTTGGCATTGATGCGGTGAAGGATGATAGCGTCATAGGTGCCGGACTTTCCGATACCGCTGTCACATTGACACAGGACAATACTTCAGTGATTGATGTCACGGCGAATAATGAGACACACGATAACTATCAGCTCTATACGATAAATGGCAGCGGCATTGTCAGCATAGGAAGCAATATTGCGGTTGGCAACATGGCTGCAAAGGTAACGACAGATCTTGATCATGCGACAATCGGCGAGGCTCATCCTGCCGATACCACCAAGGATGATACGACGAAGCAGGCGAAGTCTATTACTGTAAAGTCGGCAAACGACATGACCGTCAAACAGAAGGACTGGACGGGTACTGCTTCAGGGATGGCTGTAGGCTCGAATATTTCGGTTGTTACAGTGGATTCAGATGTTGATACGACTGTCGAAAATAGTCATCTTTATAGTGATGGTGAGATCGATGTGGCGGCATCGGATGCTCGTGATGCCAACCTGCAGCTGGGAAATACTGCCGTTGGCGGAGCTGCGGGCAATCTCAATGTCGGCATCATGACGGTCGGTCACAAGGTAGAGGATAAGTATGCCTATACCAATACGGATACGGATCAGAACGGCAAGACTACGACGACCACTGCCGATTCAGGAGCGGATCTGGGGGCCGCTTTTACAAAAGCAAATGCGGCGATTGATGATAATACGCTGACAGCACAGGAATCCCTGGGTACCGGTCAGAGCGGTCCTGAGAAGAGTACCACCGAGGCCAGTAAGGGAAAGGATACTACGACCTCTATTGATACGAAGGTAACGAATTCCGTCATCGCTGCCGGAGCTGCGAATGTCAATGTCACGAGTACGGCCAAGACGACAGCAACCCGGCAGGGCGTGACGGCCAGCGCTGCTGGCTGCTCAGCACTTGGTGATGTGGCTGTGCTTGACGCGGCACGCAATGCATCGCTGACGGCCACGGATTCGACAATTATCGGCAATGAAATCACTTTGAATTCGCAGTTGACCGGTGAGTCAGCGCTGGACATTTACCAGGGAACGGCTGCTGCGAGCTCTGCGGATGGAGCCTTTGCCTTCACCAGGATGGCGGGGTGCAACAAGCTGCAGCTTGACGGGACCACCCTTGCGGGCACAAAGAAGGTATCGGTCGCTGCTGGCGACGATTCAGCGGCAAAGGTGAATGTTGTAGGGGCGATGGCATCTGTTGCCGAAGGCTCGCTGCAGATTGCCCAGGCCGATGCCATTGGCGCTGTTTCGGTCGTACTGGGTACTGGGAATACGATCACGGCATCGGATGCTGCTGCAGGAACCATTTCGATTGCGGCGAACAATGCGCCGTCGCTTACCGTAAAGGTGGATGACGGTGCTGCGGGGCTGGCCGGAATGGGAATCACGGCCGTATCAGCACAGGTGGGCAGCAGCGGCCGGTCTTTGTCAACAAGCCTGGATGCGGGGAACGGCAATGTCTTTGTTGCCCCGGAAGTAAAGCTGACGGCTGATGCGCTGGCGACGACAACCGCAGATATTTCGGCGGTCAGCGTGGCGGTTGGAAATTTGCAGATCAATCACAATCAGGCGGATAACTACAGCGATGTGACTGTGACGGCTGGACAGAACCAATACGGCAGCAGTGACAAGGATGCGAAGCAGGCGGCAGAACTGACCATTCAGGCAAACAACACGGCTGTTCAGGATGTTTCCGCTGGCAGTGTGACTGCGGCAGGCATTGCCTTTGTGAGCAACAATAAGTCCAGTGTGCACGATGTTTTCAATACAACGGTTACGGCAACCGGCATGGATACGGCCTCGAATCTTACCAAGGCCAACATCAACGCAGCTACCGGAATAACAACAGCAGAGGAAGCAAAAAGCTTTGGCGGTGCTCTGGATGTGGCTGCCTCGGCGGCGGAAACAAAGCATGAGCTGACGACCCATACGCAGACATTGCTTTCGGGTACATGGAATATGACAGATGCGCTCGTGACAACGGCAACGAACAAAGAGGAGCTTAATCTGAGTGCTGACACCGGATCGGCAGCAATTCTCAATGGCAGCGGCGCATGCATCGACAGCGATGTATTGGAGAACGCGGTCGTTACAGTCAGCAATGCCTCGATTACAACCGGTGGCGATCAGACCTATAATGCCGGGACCCAGACCAATGATCATGTGTCTATCAATACGAGCGGCTATGGCGGGCTTACGGAGCTGCAGTCCTCAAATCTTAACCAGAACCAGACTTATTCCGGAAAAGTCAATTTGAATGGCATCAGTGCAACTGGTGGAACTTCGGAGTTTACCGCTGGCGGCAATATTGCTGCTTCGGCGGCGACGCTGGGGAGCATGGTGAGTGACAATGAACTGCATGCGGGTGTGGGCGGCCTGGATGGAACTTTAGCCTATGGAACATATGTCATTGGCTTTTATAATGATGTCAATGTAGATAAGGCCCTGCTGAAGACAAAAAACACAAAGAGCCTGCTGGATTCTGAATCAGGAACCAGTGCAGTCAGCAATTTGGGAGGGGATATCTCACTGGCTGCCTATGATGATACCCAGCTCAATTTCAAGACGCTTGCGGAGAGTCAGGGAAGTCTGGCTTCCGGGGTCAGTGCCCATACCGATGTCGATCTGGATCGGAATGAATCTGTTTACATGAAGGACGGGTCAACGCTGTACAGTGCCGGCGATGCGAATCTCTATGCAGGCCGCACGGCAAAAGGAGCGTCGGCAGGCACCAATATGACCATACAGAGTGACACCTATAACCAATCGCTGATTCCGTTTGCCAATCGCGCGGATATTGACAATACCTTGACACAGGCGAATACTGTCAAAGTGGATGCCGGTGCTGTTGTTCAAACGGCCGGCGATGTCAATCTGGCCGCGAACAGCGGCTCGGATTCCATCCAGCGGAGTGCCAATAAATACATCTGGGGAACGTATATCGAGGCCGACGGCAGCATTACCACTACGTCCTCCGGTACCGTCAGCGGAACGGGAGCAGCGGCAGAGAATGGGGTGACAATCAACGGTGCAATCACGGCCGGTATCCATAATAATGCGGAAGTTGAAATCACCGGTGATGTGACGAAGAATGCAGATGGTTCCTTCAATAACAGTGGAATCAAGGTTGCGGTGAAACAGGGCGCGGATTGGTTGAAGCCCACGGATTTCACGGGACGGCTGATATCGGTGGACAATCCGTATCTCACTCAGTATAAGGAGCTGCAGAAGCTCGTGCAGCAGTATCCGCATGGGCAGTCTGGCACATCGTTCTGGAATTCTACTGAGTATAAGCAGTATGCGCAGCAGATGGCGGCCTTGGGAAGTACAATGGAGAAGGAGGGGTTTGCGGAAGAAGCAAAGAATAACAAGGGAAAGGTCCTGACAGACAAGCTGGGAAATATCCAGTATATCGTTTATGAACAGAAGAATCTGGAGTCTGTCAGCATGCCGGATATGAGCGTTTCCGGCGGCAACGTGAATGTCCATGCGGACAAGCTTGTCATCGGTGGCTCCCTTACCGCGAATGGTTCACCTACAATTACCGTGACGAACCGTACGCCGCTGGAGATGATTGTCAACAATGTAGAAATTGACAGCGCTGGCGGTGATATCAGCTATAACGGCAGGCGGGTCGATTCCGCTTCATCGGCTGTCGGACTCAGCGGCGCGAATCATATCCATCCCGGGGCAGCGGGCAAATCATCAATCACGATTACGAATAGCGGCAGTGCCAGTGATATCCTGCATCAGACACCGGATCTCATTGTTTCGGGGGATGTTGTGAATCAGGCTGGTGCTGTAACGCTGGAATCTATGAAGGGCAATATCACCATCAGCGGCAATGCGAATGTTTCCGGGCAGACTGTCTGTGTCATGGCGGATGCTGGCAATGTGACACAGGAGTCGCCGGACGGAATCCTGTATATAGGCGACAACCCGATATCGAGATGGATAGGCGGCAGCGAGACGGCCGCAGCATTCCAGAAGCTTTATTATTGGTACATGACGGAGGGGTTTGGAACACAGAGAAATCACACGCTCGAAGGGTGGTATCCTTCCTATGAGTCCTTTTATCAAGAATGGATAAGGGGTAGTAGTAGCCAAGGTAGAAAAACTATACTCACAGAATACAGCGAAGCAAAGCCGAATGAACCCTTGGATTTCTCGAAGCTGCCGGCGCATCAGCCGACACCAGATGCATCCAAGGGAACGATTGCCGGCGGCAATGTATTTATCAGCGGCAAAGAGGTAAATCTCAACGGTTTGGTGCAGAGCGGCTATGACAGCTATACAGCGGTACTGGATAATAATGTGCAGAGCAAAATCAAAAGAATCATTGCTGATTATAAAAAAGAGGAGCTTGATGATTCCGCAGTCAAGGGTAACCAGGATTATTGCGTGAGCCTGGGAGGAAGCTACTACGATTCGACCAAGGGCTACTATCGGTATCGTGTGCCAGTCTACTATAACCCGTCTACAAAGCACATCCTCGTGGACGATATAACGGCAACCGGCGGTCAGATCAATATCACCGGGAATATTGGCAATACGGATGCTGGCGCTGGACGAATCCTTGCCGCTAATGGTGCAGCGAATATCAATATCAGTGCTGATAATAATGTTTGGGTGTCAGACGGCGATCTCGTGCTGGGAAACATACAAAATGTGGATCGCAAGGGGTCTGTCCGTATTACGGATACATTGCAGAATAAGGTATTTGAGTATCAGAACGTCAATGGAGAAAATCAATATAATGTTCATGAGGTAGGAAAAACCGGAAACTGGATGACGAATGCGGGGGCGATGTCCTTTACCCCGTCCAAGGATCTGACTTATCAGTGGACCGGTGGTGAGACCAAACAGACAACAACATCGTACACCTATACGACTACTGACTGGGTATGGGGGCTGGTTGACGGGTCCATTTCACCGAAGACAATCATTTCGCAGCATGGGAGCGATACTGTACAGACAGGATATTCCAAACAGGACAGAGGAATAATCAACGGAGACTATTTTATTACACAGCATATGCCTGGTACCAACAGTGTATTTATAGTTAATGGCGCGTGGAAGCGGACAGAATATAATGATCAGCCGGTCACGACTACCGAGAAAAATGCCGGTATTTTTGGCGGCGGCTTCAAGAAAGAATATACGTACAGCTGGACGGAAAATGAGGGGGATGCTTCGTCTACCACATCGATCCTCAAGGCGGATAATCCTATCAGCATCGGGTTCCTGAACGCAGCAGACGCCGGCATCCAGGTCACTGCCAACGGTGGCTTGATTGTTTCCGGTGGCATTACGGCGGCAACTTCCAATGAGAAGGTGGTATTGCAGTCTGATAATGGAAGCCTCACCGGCAATGGCATCATCAACACGAACCATCTCAGTGCTTCCGCCTTCGATGACATTAACCTGCAGCAGACAGCACTGAACAACGATGATACGGCGGATGTTTCTTTGCAGAGCTACAGGGGCAGCATTGCGCTGCATTCTGAAGGCGGCAACCTCAATATATTGTCAGCCCAAGCCGGTACCAGTACAACCGATTATACAACCAATCATACAACCGTTGATATCCATGCAAGCGGTGATATCCTCAATGGCGCTGACAGTGGAGCCGCCATCAAGGGCACACGCATCAATCTTGCGAGTGACAATGGCACTATTGGTACAGCGGATAAGGCGATGCTGGTACAGGCCGGAAACGTAGCTGTGAGCGGAAATCCGGAGGATGCGAGCCTTTCGGCTTCGGCGCAGAAGGGAATCTATCTCACACAGGTCAGCGGGGATATGCGAGTGAATTCCATTTCCAGCCGCGATGGCGATGTGGTGCTGTCCGCTGATGGTAATATTGTCAATGCAGCACCAATCGCGGAAACAACCGTTGCTAAAAATACGCGGGTACAGACCTGGACAGATGCCGGACTCATTTCAACCAAGGATACTGATGGCAGCCGGGAGAATGCTGCCCAAACCGCTAAATCGGCGCGGCAGACGGCTCTAGCCTTGCGGCTGGGGACACTGGCTAATGGGAATGCTTCTAAAATTCAGAGCTACAAGGACGCAGCAGCGGCATATGTTGCAGATGAGGCGATCACAGCAGCTCGTACAAAGTATATTTCTGCGATGAAGGAGGCAACAACAGAGGCTGACCGTACAGCAGCCAAGGCTGCCTATGCTGCCGCACAAACAGAGCATTTCCAGGGTGAAGACTTCAGTAAAGCGGAACAGCAGGCTATTATCAACTATGCGGAGGTAACGCGGGAAGATGCCGCCTATGGCTGGTCAAAGAATCAGCTGCTCTACGCGGTGCAGGACAGTGTGCTCAACAGCAAGGCAGGAGCGGTATCCCTTTCCGATACGGCCAATGTGAGCGGCAAGAATATCACGCTGAATGCCGGGAAGGGTATTGGCGCGGATATGAATGCCGTGATCTATGATAAAGCTGCGTTGAAGACCGATGCCGCCCAGCAGGCACTGGCCCAAGCCCGGGCCGGCGATCTCACGGTCAATCGCGATGCCAATGGAAATTTCACCGGCATCACGATGGAACAGCATCAGCCGCTGAACATCAAACTGACAGACACCGATACTGGGACATTGAAGATTACTGATAAAACCCATACCTATATTGCCACCGCGACCAAGGATAAACTAAGGCTGACTGGGAATCTGGGGAATGATGGTTATAATGCTATGTTCCTGGCGGGTGCGGGTATCACACAGACGGCGGGGACGACTATTCGTGGCAATAATTTGACGTTGGAATCCGGTACCGGAGCCATCGGCACGACAGAGCAGGCTGTACAGACAGCCATTACTGGTGAACTGAGTGCCAACAGCGGTGATTCCATGTATATTTCCCAGACGGGAGCTGCTCCGCTGACCGTGAAGACCGCGACCGCCGGGAAGGATATCACCCTGAGAGCTTTGAATGGCATCGTGATGTCAGCGGTTGAGGCCGGCAAGGCGGTGGGCTATCTCACCGCGGGCGATTTCATCAATCTTTCAACTGCAAGCGGCAGTATCGGTGATGACAACGGACGCGGCATCCGCATCCTGAACAATGGTGTGGCGGTGGATGCTGAGGCGAAGCAGGGCAATGTGTACCTGACAGGCGAAAAGAACGGCGACCTGGTATTGGGCACGATCACCGCCAAGGAACTCAGTGTCACGGATGACACGGGAACCGTGAAGCTGGCGCGGGCCAAGAATACGACCCAGACGGCTTCAAATGCCACGGTAAAAGTGAACAAAGCCACGATTGCGGCGCAGGACATCGACCTCACCGATGGCAGAATGGAAGCGACGGGGGCAAACGGACTGCTGACCTTTAAGGCGGTCAATACCATCACCCAGGCGAATACAGAGAAATCGGTACTGGGGAGTACTGGGACAGTCACGTTCCAGACGGGTAAAGCGGCGACTGCTGGCGGCACCATTGATGTGGAGTCGCAGTACAATGACTTTGCCAATGTGAACCTGCGGGCCGCGGCTGAGACGGCTGGCATCAATGGCTATATCAAGGTGGTAAGCAACGCGGCGAACGGACTTACGGCGAACTTCGGCGCTGTCAAGGAAGAGAAGGACGATGGTATGTTGACGGTGACGGGCGGCGGCAGCAAGAAGCTCGATGTGCAGGTATGGAATGTGGCGGATGGCATCAACAAGGCTCCGTTGACACTGTCCGGCAAGCTCACCACCGTGGATACCGGCATGCTGTTCACCAGCGGTGATACGCTGACGGTAGCCGCCGGCACCGAGCTCAACAGCGGCAAGGCACTGGGACTCATCGGCAAGAAGGGCGTGACGACGGGCGGCACTGACCAGAAGCCTGTCACACTGAAGGCGGCAACGGATCTGGTGGTCCAGGCAGCTGAGGGAACCATTGATTTGTCGAAGACGGGAGATACCATCACAGCCGGCGGGACTGAAGAGCTGACCGGTCAAAGCATCAAGTTGTACAAGCTGCAGGCTGATGCCGCGAAGCTTACGGCGACAGCCGGAGACATCGCCTTTACTGGTCCTTTGCTGACGGCGACAAGTCTGACTGCGACGGCGACCGGGTCTATCAAAGCTGCAGACGAGCGCGCATCTATCGGAGCCAACAACGCCTCTGGTTCGCTGACAATGACGGCCGGGCAGGATATCACCCTGTGGAGTGTGCAGGCCGGTACGGTCAATCTTACAGCAACGAAAGGCAGCATTGATCTGAATGGCACGACGACGAACTTCCAGAGCCTGACAGCCAAGGCGGGCCAGGATATCAGCTTGAACAATAATACTGGAATTACCAGGGCGGATTCGCTGTCGGTAGAAGCTGGCAGGGATGTCAAGGTTGATAAGGACCTTGCTGTAACGGGCGTGGCTGATCTTAAGGCCGGCGGCGCACTGAACCTGAATGGCATCACAAAGGCACAGACACTGCATGCCAAAGCGGGGCAGAGTATCAGCTTGAACAATTTGGAGAGCTATATCCAGGCGGATTCGCTGTCGGTGGAAGCTGATAAGGATATCACAGTTGAGCAGGCCCTTACTGTAACGGGCGTGGCTGATCTTAAGGCCGGCGGCGCACTGAAACTGAATGGCCTCTATACGAAGGCACAGACACTGAATGCCAAAGTTGGGCAGAGTATCACACTGGATCATCCACTCTTTGTATCTGACACATTGACAGTAAATTCCGGCGGTGATATTGATCTGGTGACTTTGGTGGCAGCAAAGCATATCGTTTTGGATGCTGCCGAAAACATTACCACGGCACGTATCCTGTCGCAGAATTTCACGGCTCAGGCGGGCGGCAATCTGACTATCGATAAGGAGGCAAAAGTTACCGGCGATCTGAGCCTGCGGGCTGGCGGTGAGCTGGTTATCCCGACTACGGTGAAAGCCGGCGGCAGCCTGACCCTGGCATCTGGAACAGCAATCCAGCTGGATACAGCTGAAGCGGTCCGGGGAAATGTCACAATACGGACCATCGGCGGCAGCAATATCAATGTTACGAATCTGTCTGCTGGCGGCAGCAGTACGATCCAGCAGTCCGGCGGCATCCTTCAGGTCAATGATCTGAGCGCCGGCGGCGCTGTGGACATTCAGCATACCGGTGCTGGCAATATCACTTTGGACAGTGTGAGCGCCGGCGGCCTGAATGTGGCGCAGCAGGGCACCGGCAGTGTTGTTATGGGCAAGGCGGCTGTCAATGGTGATAGTACAATCCAGCAGGCCAATGGCGATATCCAGGTCGATACCCTGGCCGCCGGCGGCAGCAGCACGATTGAGCAGTCCGGCGGCAATCTCCAGATCACGGATCTGACTGCCGGCGGCAGCAATACAATCCAGCAGTCCGGCGGTACCCTCAAGGTCAATAATCTGACTGCCGGAAAAACCGTGGACATCCAACATGAAGGGAGTGGTGACATCACCCTGGATACTGTAAAGGCAGAAACCCTGAATGTGGCCCAGAAGGGCACGGGCAGCATTGCCATAGGCAAGGCTGCTGTCAATGGTGATAGTGCAATCCAGCAGGTCAATGGCGATATCCAGGTTGATACCCTGACCGCCGGCGGCAGCAGCACGATTGAGCAGGCCAGCGGCAATCTCCAGATCACGGATCTGACTGCCGGTGACAGCAATACGATTGAGCAGGCCGGCGGCACGCTTACAGTCAAGAACCTGACTGCAGGGGGAACTGCGAATATCCAGCATACCGGTGATGGAGATATCACCCTGGACAATGTGAGCGCAAGAAACCTGAAGGTGTACCAGAAGTACGCAGACAGTATCAATATAAGCAACGCCGCTGTCAATGGCAATAATGCGATTCAGCAGGCCAATAGCGATATCAAGGTCAATAATCTGTCTGTCGCAGAAACTACGGATATCCAGCATGAAGGTAATGGTGACATCAACCTGAATAATGTGAAGACAGGAAGTCTGAATGTGGCCCAGCAGGGCGCGGGCAGCATTGCCATAAACAAGGCTGCTGTCGATGGCAATAGTGTGATTCAGCAGGCCAATGGCGATATCAAGATCATTGATCTGAGCGCCGGCGGCAGCAATACAATCCAGCAGGCCAATGGAAATCTCACGGCCAATAATCTGACTGCCGGAGGAATCGCGGACATCCAGCATGAGGGCAGCGGCAACATCGCCCTGGATAATGTGCAGGCAGAAACCCTGCATATGGCCCAGCAGGGCGCGGGCAGCATTGCCATAGGCAAGGCTGCTGTCAATGGCAACAGTGCGATTGAGCAGGCCAATGGCGATACTCAGATCAGTGATCTGACCGCTGGCGGCAGCAGCACGATTGAGCAGTCCGGCGGCAATCTCCAGATCACGAACCTGACCGCTGGCGGCAGCAATACAATCCAGCAGTCCGGCGGCACTCTCAAGGTGAACAATCTGACTGCCGGAGGAATCGCGGATATCCAGCATGAAGGGAATGGCAATATCAACCTGGATAATGTGCAGGCAGAAACCCTGCATGTGGCCCAGCAGGGCGCAGGCAGCATTGCCATAGGCAGAGCTGCCATCAATGGCAATAGTACGATCTGGCAGGCCAATGGCGATATCCAGGTTGATACCCTGACCGCCGGCGGCAATAGTACAATCCAGCAGGCCAATGGAAATCTCACGGCCAATAATCTGACTGCCGGTGAAACAATGGACATCCAGCATACCGGCAATGGCAGCATCGCTCTGGGCAATGTGAATGCAGCGGATCTGAATGTCGCGCACAGCGGCATCGGCAATATCGAGATAGGCACCGCAGTCATCCGCAACACCAGCAAACTCCATCAGGAAGGGACGGGAGACATCATACTGAAGGATTTCCAGGGGGGACATGATATCTCCTTCGTGACCAGGAATGGCAGCATGGACTTTGCCAAAGTTTCCGGCACAGGCAGGATCACGCTCTTTAACTACGGGCGCGATACCAAGACGACAATCGGTGAGCTCAGCGGAGCGAACCTGTTCCTGCTCCTGGCCTTTAATGAGGATTTTGGCAGCATCCAGAGCAATGCCTGCGTGGATCTGCTGCGCACCGGAGATAAAGCCCGCCGGGCCATTGGCTGGGAGGGCGCGGAGGAACTGTACCGCGGCATGCAGGGCTACCTTTTCCGTCAGAATCTGCCGGATTTCGGTGAGCGCATAGGCATAGAGTCCTTCACCGCCGAGCTGCCTGCAGACGCATCACAGGATGAGATCAAAATAACAGAATAAAAATATGGAACCGGCCAGGAGGCTGATACAGTTTACCTGTATCAGATCTGGCGGTTCCATAAAATATCATACCAATAAGGAGAATCTTACAATGGAAAACATGAACAAAAAAGCACAGGACTTTCAAGCAATGCTGGACAAGGAAAAAAGCACAGCCTTCGTCTCTGAGGCAATAGAGGATGAATTCCACAGTGTGGTATTCCGTTCCCACCTGGTTATACGCGGGCAGCAGCTGCCCTTTATGATCATTATCGATGACAGCCTTTATACCATTCTGCGCACAGTCATCGTTCCGCAGGCCAAGGCCGCGGACCAGAATGCGCTGCTGCAGTATCTCAACGAGATGGACCAGAAATACAAGGCCTTCAAATACTATGCGGATGGGGCTGGAAATATACTGCTGGACTGCTGCGTCCCGGCCAGTGATGAAAAATTCGATCCGGAGGTCATCCGGGCAATGATCCAGGTCATCTTGCAGCAGCTGGAAAACGATTATCCGGAAATCATGAAGGTCGTCTGGGGGGGTACGGTACCGCAGGCAGCAAAAGAAGAGGCAGCTGTGGACAGCGAACCAGATAAGAAAGACAACTGATTCATCGGTACCCGCCAGAGGCAAGACGGAGCCGGTGTATGATCTGCTCCCAGTCAGACAGAAGAAATCAGAAAGCTTTTGACATTTTATCTGACTGGGGCTTTTTATCGGTCACGGCAGGGCTTCTATAATAAAAAGGCTGCCGGTGACAGACTCCTTATATATTACTTTTAATTCTGGAAAGGAAGCTATAATACATGAATTTCCTGCATCAGCATAACGCTGGAAAAGCTGAGCATATTACCCGTACGGCACTGTTGACCGCCTTTGTCTGTACCGGCCTGGCCGGTACCGTCGTCAGTGCGGCGCCTTCCCTGCAGCCGCCGGATGCGGCTGTGGCCGGCAGGCTGCCGGCAGCACAGCCTGGCATACAGAACACGGCGCCGCAGTCCGGCCTGCCGGAGACCGATGTCAGCTTCACCTTGAAGGAGCTTCGTATCGATACAGAGGGGCTGGCACTGGACGACAAAGCCCTGCAGCACATCGCAGCCCGCTATACCGGGCACAGCATCCGGCAGGCTGATCTCAACGGGGCAGCTGCGGCTGTCACCCAGTATTGCCGCACCCACGGCTATCCGGCGGCAGCAGCCTATCTGCCGGTGCAGGACGGCAAGGATGGCCGACTGACGATGAAGCTTATTCCCGGGCGTTATGGCAGAATCCGTATCGACAACCAGAGCCAGCTCCATACGGCCGCGGTGGAGGCTTTGAGCCATGGGCTGAAAAGCGATGCGGTGATCCGTACCCGGCCATTGGAAACGGTGCTGTACAATATCAGCAGCCTGGGCGGCATTCAGGCTGCGGGGGTTTTGAGCCCCGGCACGGCAGTGGGCAGCAGTGACCTCACCATCCGCATCCGTGATGGCAAGCGGCAAAGCTGTATCCTTTACAGCGAGAACTATGGCAGCACCAGCTCCGGGCGTTATCGCTACGGCCTGCAGCAGACACTGTCAAACCTCGATCATCAGGGCAGTCAGCTCAGCATCAGCGGTCTGATTTCCAACCATGACCTGCGCAACTATTCCCTGGGCTGGGATATGCTGGCCGGGCACAGCGGCACGCGGATCGGCATCAGCGTGAGCCGTATGAACTACGAGCTGGGCGGCATTTTCCAGCGTCTTGGCATGGAGGGCAGGGCGGATACCGTGAGCCTTTACGGCACCACTCCGCTCTGGCGCACCACGGACAGCAGCCTTGCGGTCAGCTATGGCTATGACTACCGCAGTCTGGATGATGATCTGGCGGGTATCTCAGCGAAAAAGCATTCCCATGCGCTGCGGCTGGGCCTCAATGGCTTTGAGCGCCAGGGCAAGGGAAGCCTGGGCTACAGCATGGCAGTCTATACCGGCACACTGGGGGATGATTCGGACCGGGCCCGGCTGCTGAATACCATCAGTGACACGGCGGGACGCTATACCAAGGGGACGGCTGATCTGAACTATATACAGGCCTTTGACAACCGCTGGGACCTTATGGTCAAGGCGCAGCTGCAGAAGGCCAGCCGGAATATCGACAGCTCGGAGGAAATCTTCCTGGGCGGCGCCAGCGGCGTGCGGGCCTATCCACAGGGGGAGGGCTCAGGGGACGAGGGCTGGGACGGTACGGCAGAGCTTCGCTATCGCACAGGGCTGCCGGGACTTACGCTCAGCACCTATCTCGACGGTGGTCATGTGAATCTGACGCGGGATGGCAGCACCGGAGGAGAGACACTGAAGGGCTGGGGCATCGGCGTGACCTACAGCCAGCCGGGACGCTGGTTTGCGCGTTTTGACTACGCCCGCCGCATCGGCGGGGATGCGCGTCTCTCCGATGAGGCACAGAGCCGGTCCCGTATGTGGTTCATATTGGGCAGGATATTTTAAATGAATGCAATACCGCTGGAAAAAGGAGTTTGTAAAATGAAAAAGCAACAAAGCAATAGAAAAACATCCTGGATGCGCCGCCGTATCGCCATTGCGCTGACGGCCGGATTTTTTGGCTGTCTGCCGACGGGCTGGGCACTGCCCAGTCAGGGGACGAATGATAACACAGCCGCTGCAGGAATCAGCACCAGCGACAGCACTATGACAGTCAATGGTAAAAGCGTTAATAACCTGCTCAAGTGGGACAGCTTCTCCATTGCCCAGGGGGAAACCGTGGCCTTTGATGGAACAAACAAAAACTATCTGAACCTGGTGACCGGCAGCACTCAGTCCGAAATCTACGGCAGAATGACCGGCGGCAATAACGTCTATCTCATCAATCCCAACGGCATTTTATTCGGTGCAACGGCCCAGGTGAATGTAGGCAATCTTGTGGCCTCGACGCGCCCGCTCGATGGTGTGGATACCACGGGCTTCGCGGACGGTAAGAATCCGCTGGCCGGTACGGCGGCCAGTGCTGCCGGTGATATTGTGAATATGGGGACGCTGCAGGCAGCCTCGGTGGTGCTGGAGGGCAATGACGTCCGCATCGTGGACACCGCGAAGCTCACCAGTGACGGCACGGCGGCACTGTCCAATGTGACGGTAAAGGCCGGCGGCGAGGTGCATATCGGCTACAGCATCGGGGCAGCAGCCACGGCTGTCAATACGGACGAATATAAAAATGCCGGCACAGCCAATGCCGCCAGCACGCTGCGCTATAAGGTCACTGCCCTGGATGGCGCCACGGCCAAAACGGACTATGATTATATGCTGGTGCATAATGTCTATGAGCTGCAGAACATGCGGAACAATCTCAGCGGGCGCTATATGCTGGCAGGGGATATTGATGCATCGGAAACAGCGGATTGGAATGACAGAGGGGGAATCAAACAGGGCTTTATTCCCGTGGGGGATGAGGCTGTGAATCAGGATGCGAGCCTGGCTTTCAAAGGGAGTTTTGATGGTGCCGGCTGCAAGATCAGCAGTCTGTATATTCATAATACAGATATCAATTACGGAACGGGCTGTACGGGTTTATTCGGTTTTGTCGATGGGGGAGAAATCGTCAATTTCACGCTGGACAACAGCAGCGTTTATACCACCAAGGGCGGCGAGGTCGGGGGCGTTGTCGGTAAGCTGCAGAACGGAACCCTCCGGCATGTTTATAATAAGGGAGATGTAACTTATTATGGAATTTCGGTGAGCAGCGTCATCGGCGGTATCGTTGGTACTGCCGACAGTGCTGTCATCAGCGATGTCCGGCACAGCGGCACGGTGGTCGGTGCCAGCCATATCGGCGGCATCGTGGGGGATATGGAGGGCGGCTCCGTCAGCCAGGCCGTTAATGCAGGTGAGGTGTACAGGAATAAGCCGGTGATAGCAGATAAAAATGGCAATAGCGAGGACATAGGCGGCATCGTTGGCAATATGGCGGGAACGGCGGCTCTCCAGGGAGTGGAGAATTCCGCGCCGGTGAGCGGTACCCTTTGTACGGGAGGCATTGCGGGCAATATGGCGGGCGGCAGCATCCGGGGCGCAAAAAATACAGGGACTGTAGCCGGCACCACGCTGGTCGGCGGCCTGGCCGGGGAAATGACAAATGGCAGTACCATCAACACCAGCTCCAACAGCGGCAGCGTGACGGGCGGCGGGGAATGGGTCGGCGGCGTGGTCGGAAATATGGCAGGCGGTACCAGCCTTTATGCTGTATTCAATAGCAATAGAGGAGCGGTGACAAATAACAAGAATACTCAGGCTACCGGCGGTCTGGCCGGGAAGAATGAGGGAAGCATCAAGAACAGCTATAACGCCGGGGCGGTAACCAGTAAAGGAAGCTGGACGGGGGGCATAGCCGGAAAGAATAATGGCGATATCGGCGGCACTGACGCCGCTGACAGCGTATATAATACCGGTAACGTGTGGGGCTATGGGGTTACAGGCGGTGTGGCAGGACTCAATGAGGGCTGCATTGCGGGTGTTTACAATGAGAGTACGGTGTATGCCCGTGGCGAAAGAACCGGCGGCCTCACCGGTCAGAACAGTGGCACTATCAAAAACAGCTATAATAAGGGAACAGTGGATATCTACGATGTTTCCTATGGCGGCGGTATTGCCGGGTACAATGAGGGCACCATTGAAAATGTGCATAATGATAGTACGATTTCTTTAAATTGCGAAAGAACTACGTCGGAAAAGCAATACTATGGCGGAATCGTTGGCTATATGGAGAAGGGCAGTCTCAGTAATGCCTATAACACAGGCAACGTGGAGAATAAGAGTGAGAATAAGAATGCTCCTATTTACGCATTGTATGTTGGCGGTGTGATCGGATACATGAAGAATCTGACACTCAGCAGGCTCTATAATACGGGAGCTGTATCAGGATATGAGAATGTTGGCGGCATTGTCGGCTATATGGGAAACGCCAGTCTCAGCGAGGTGTATAATACAGGCGCAGTGAGGGGAATTAACGGAAGCACGGCAAAAGAAGACAGCGTAGCGATAGGCGGCATTGTTGGAACGACAGACAATGTCGGTGCCAGCCATATCAGCAATGCATATAATACGGGAGCAATACAGGGAGCCTCTGACATAGGTGGTATCGCTGGGGAGTTGAATAAGAACGTTTATATTTCCAATGCTTACAATACAGGAACTTTGGCTGGGAAATATCCCGATCTGGTTGGAGGGATAGCAGGGGATAGCTGCGGCACCATCGAAAAATCCTATTCCACGGGAGATTTTTCGCTTGTTGGACGTTTTGATCCTGATTATGGCGGACGTTGTGATGAGAAGAGTGCTAAAAAAACTCTGGAGGAACTGCAGCAGATGTCCCTGGCGGACTATGGCTTTGACAGTACAATCTGGCGTACCTATACAGGCCGGACAACACCGCTGCTGAGAGCCTTCCTGCAGACGGTCAATGTGAGCGGGCAGACGGCTGTGACCTATGATGGACAGGTGCACAGCGTGGATCTGGGCAAGCTTACCTACAGTACGGCTGTAGATACCGGTAAGATCATTGCGACTGCGGTGCAGCAGAGGAAGGCGGGAACCTATTCGCTGGCGGATCTCCTTTACTCCGGGCAGGATGGCTACGATCTGGTGGTGGCACCCTCGGCAGCACTGGTCATCAACAAAAAGACCATTACACCGTCATTGCTGGTCACCACGGGGCTGGATAAGACGTATGACGGTACGGCATCGGCAGCGCTGGGCGACAACTATCAGTTTGCCAGCGGCGATATCATTGCCGGGGATACTGTAACGCTTACAGCTGTGGGAACCTATGCCAATGGAAAAAATGCTTCCGCCGCGGCGGAAACGGTGAATTTTACCGATCTGCTGCCGGGCGGCGCGTCCGGGGACAATTATCAGGTGGCGGATACGGTGACGACGCTTACGGGCACCGGCACCATCAAGCCGGCCAGCCTGACGGTGGCACTGAAGGAGCCGGTGACCAAGACCTATGATGGTACGACGGCGGCACCGGCGCTGGTCCGCGGCACGAACTGCATCCTCACCGGCGTCATCGGCAGCGATGTGGTCAATGTGACCGCGGAGGGGACCTATGACAGTGCGGATGTGGACAAGGCCGCCAGGGTCACCTATACGGGGATTGCCATCGATAACAGCAACTATCAGCTCAAGGATGTGCCTGAGGTGGATAAGGTGCCGACACTCACCGGCGTGGGGAAGATCAATGCCCGGCCGGTCATCGTTACGCCCGCGAAGCTGACGGCGGCGCTCCGGGACACGGTAACCAAGGTCTATGATGGTACGGATATAGCTCCGGCGCTTGGCACAAACTACACGCTGACAGGGCTGGCCGGACATGACAGCGTCACGCTGAGCGCGGCAGGCGGCAGCTATAACAGTGCGGATGTGGCTGCGGCTGCAACCGTCACCTATCGGGGACTCACCCTGAGCAGCCGTAATTATACGCTGGGCAGTCAGACTACCCTCACCGGGGCGGGCCGCATCACACCGGCACCGCTGACGGCGGCGCTGGCCGGTATCGTGACCAAGACCTATGACGGTACGACGGCGGCCCCGGTACTGGGAACGAACTATACCCTGTCCGGACTGCTGGGCAGTGACCAGGCGGCCCTGACTGCGGCGGAGGGCAGCTACAACAGCGCGGATGCGGCTGCAGCCAGCACGGTCACCTATAGGGGACTCAATCTGAGCAACAGCAACTACACGCTGGGCAGCCAAACCAGCCTCACCGGGGCAGGCCGCATCAGTCCCGCGGACGCAATAAAGCCGGGGCCGACAGACCCCGGCAATACAAATCCCGGCAATACGAACCCCGGCACAGTGCTGCCGGGAGAGATACAGCCGGGTACCACGGATCCGGCTGTGCTCCAGGCGTTCTATGCCGCTCCCGGGCCCCAGGCAGCTATGGCTTCAGTGGAGCAGCTCTATAGCGGCACCACCGCCCGACAGGCTCAGGGACTGGGCAGTGTGCTGACACTGCCAAACTTCACTATCTACCTGAATGGAACCGGCTCTCTTTCCGTTCTTGGCGGCGGTATCACTCTGCCCTCCAGTGTGCAGATGATCGGCGTAGACCTGTCGCCCCAGACCTTTTATGAAGGCCGGTTGGAGGATAACAGCCGTACCGGTCAGAAATCCACGGATCGGATGGAAAAGGATGAGGATATCGTAAAATAAAAAGAGGCTGGCGGGCTATTGCCTGCATATCAATTGTGCCGCGGCAATGGTTCGTGAGAGGGGCTTTCCATGGTGCCGGGCTGGTGCCAGTGCATCAGGAGCTGGACCCGGCCCTTTTCCTCGGAAAAGCTCACGAAGGCGGTGTATTTTTTGGCGAACAGGGAGAGGGACACCATGCCGGTGCCATGGCCGGCCGCACGGGTGCGGGGCAGTCCATCTCCGCCCAGCTGCAGGGGCCGGGCACTGCTGTTTTCCAGGCGCAGGAAGAGCTGATTTCCCTTGTTCATCAGGGACAGCCGGATGGATTGCTCCGCTGGCGGCAGCTTCCGGGTGGCGGTGATGGCGTTTTCCAGCAGGTTGGCCAGCAGTATGGCCAGGTCTGTTTCCTCCATGGCCAGCTGTTCCGGCAGCGCGATGCCGTATTCTATGGGAATGCCCAGGTCTTTGGCACGGCTGATGTAGACGGAGAGCGAGGCGTTGATGATGGGGTTCTGGCAGAAGCTGTGCAGGGCGGTGTGCTCCAGCTGGTTGTCAAAGGTCTGGAGCAGCTGATCGGCCTCGGCCAGCTTGTTTTCCGCCAGCAGGGCGCGGAGCAGCCGGTTGTGGTGACGCATATCATGGCGCAGCACGGAAAATTCGGTCTGGGAGTTCTTCAGCAGCAGGGTGTAGCCCTGCAGGCTCTGCAGCTGGTTCCGCATCAGCAGGCTGTTTTCCCGGGCGGCCTTGAGACGGGCGCCTTCCTCCCGTTCGAGGGACACGTAACGGGCGATGAACAGGAAGGTGAGGAACAGGAAAAAGCGGCTGTTCAGTGCATCCCAGCTATGGAATTTATCATCCAGGATGACAAAGACGTAGCTCAGGCTGATCACGAAGGGCAGAAAGGCGATGTAGTATCCGTAGGTGCGCTGGTTGATGAGCTGGGGGGAAGGCATCATACGCAGGAAAAGATAGCGCAGCAGCGGGAAAAAGAGCAGGGCACACACCAGATAGAAGGCGGCCTGCAGGGTGATGGCCTGGACGGGATCTTCCGGCCGCAGGGGGGCGGAAAGCATATTGCTCAGGGCGTGCAGGCAGTAAAAATACATGGACTGCATGCCCAGAATGAAGATATGATAAATGAGACGCTGGCGCACGATGGCATAGGTCAGCAGGAAAAAGGGCAGCCAGCTGATGGTGTAGACAGCCTTATAGCTCAGGACACTGATTCCATGGTAGTGAAAATGCATGGTATAGAGCAGCAGTGCAGGGATGCACCACAAAAGGCAGCTGATGATCATCTGCTGCTTTTTTTTCTTTGGAAGATCATGGGAAAAGGGAAGATAGCGCATATAGGCATTGTAAAGCTGTATGAGCAGTAGTTCGATGGAGATGAGCAGCGCGTCATGCATGATAAAAACCTCATTTTTGTGTGATGTAACGGATGTATTCCTGCTTTACCTGGGTTCTTTTTCGTCGGCTGATGGGAATTCGTTCCTGGTTGACCAGGATGAAGGTATCCTCATTCATATCGATGATCTTGTCCATATTGACAATCAGCCGGTAATAGCATTCCAAAAAGCGCGAATTCTGCAGCAGCAGGCAGGCGCAGTCCGCATAGGAATCCTGGATGGGAATCGTATCCAGTCCGTTGTGCAGGGTAACGCCGCGGCTGTTGTTGCAGTCCAGGTATAAAATATTGTCAAAGGGGATGTCCAGCTGCGTATCGTCCACCGCAGCCGTGAAAATATTTTTTTCAAAAAGCTGGGGCAGATAATGGCTGAGGGTCTGGGAAAAAGCCTCGCGGTTCTGGGACAGTGGCTTTAGAAAGTAGCCGGAGGCAAATACCAGGTAACCGTCCAGCATATGCTCCGTGCTGGTGGTGAGAAAGAAAATAGGGCAGGTTTCTCCCAGCGCACGTACCTGGCGGGCCGCATCCAGTCCGCTCAGTGCGCCCATGTAGATGTCCAGCAGCAGCAGGCTGAAGGTTCCTGGCTGGAAGTCTGCTAAAAAGTCTTCCGCACTGGCATATTCCCTGAATCTGAGCTGGGGTATCAGCTGTGGCTGCAACTGGGTAAGGGTTTCGGCAAAAAGGATCTTGCCCTCCTGACGTGCCGTATCATCATCATCGACAATGGCTATATACATGTGAACATCTTCCTGCCTTTACATTGATATGTTTATCCTTTATTCTATCACAGTTGCGGAAAAAATTCCTATTAAAACATCCATCTAAAGACCTATAAAATGGCCATAAAAAGCCCACAGGAAAATTCCTGTGGGCCTTTTTATACCAACGGGTGATTTATTGTTCTTCGTTCTTATAAGCCGGCCGCGAAAGGTCGATTTCCTTCAGCGGGATGAGCTTGGTGTGATGTTTCCATTTATACCAGAAGTAGAATACCATGATGATCGGAATGCCGATGTAGGTGGCGATAGCACCGTTCCAGTCGATTTCGCTGCCGGTGAAGGCGCCGTAGTTCTGACCCAGGATGACGATGATGCAGAGGATCAGAGCCAGGAATACGCCGAAGGGGAAGCAGGCCGCCCGATAGATGAGTTCCTTCGGGTCCTTGCCCTGGGCCTTGAAGGCCCGGCGGAAGCGATAGTGGCAGATGGCGATGCCCAGCCATACCACGAAGCCCGTCATGCCGGAGAGGTTCAGCAGCCAGGTATAGGCGGTGCCCTCACCGATCAGGGAGGTCAGAAATGCCAGCAGGCCAAAGGCTGTGGTGATGAGCAGCGCGTTCAGCGGAACGCCGCGCTTGTTGACCTTGGCAAAGCACTTCGGAGCCTTGCCCTCCTCAGCCAGTGCGTAGAGCATGCGGGTGGAGGCGTAAAGGCCGGAATTTCCGCAGGAGAGCACCGCGGTGAGGATGACGAAGTTCATGAGGGAGGCAGCGGCGGTGAAGCCTGTACGATGCAGTGCCAGCGTAAAGGGGCTCACGGCTACGCTTTCCACGCCCGTCTTCAGGAGGTTCTCGTCCGTGTAAGGGAGCAGGAAGCCGATGACGATCATGGTGCCGATGTAGAAGAGCAGGATGCGCCAGAAGACGTTGTTGATGGCCTTCGGGACGTTCTTGCGGGGATTCTCGCTTTCGCCGGCGGCAATGCCTACCAGCTCGGTGCCCTGGAAGGAAAAGGCCGCGATCATGAAGATGCCGATGATGGAGCTGAAGCCGCCCACAAAGGGAGCGTCGCCGCGGGTCCAATTGGTAAAGCCAGGGGAGCCGTCACCGATGACACCGAAAATGAGCAGGGCGCCGATGATGAGGAAGATCACTACCATAGCCACCTTGATGCTGGCGAAGATGTATTCGCTTTCGCCATAGGCCCGGGTGGACAGATAGTTCAGTACAAAAAGAATGAGGATGAAGATGGCACTCCAGAGGATCGCCGGGGTATCCGGGAACCAGAATTTCATTACGAGAGCACCGGCTACAACCTCTACAGCCAGGGTGATCGCCCAGTTGAGCCAGTAGTTCCAGCCAATGGCAAAGCCCAGGGCCGGGTCCACATAGCGGGTGGCGTAGGTGCCGAAGGAGCCGGATACCGGCAGGTAGGTGGCCATCTCACCGAGGCTGGTCATAATAAAGTAAACCATGATACCGATGATAGCATAAGCTGCAAGTGCACCGCCAGGTCCGGCCGTGCTGATGGAAGCACCGCTGGCCAGGAAGAGGCCGGTACCCAGCGCGCCGCCGATGGCAATCATATTCATGTGCCGGGTTTTCAGGCTGCGCTTGAGTTTCTCGTTGGATGCTTCATTTTCCGTCGGGTCCAATACAGCATCCGATTCATTTCCATACATGATACATTCACTCCGTTTCTTACGAATAAACAAAATAATCTCATGGAGGCCCCCATGAGATGTCTGCACTGACGATACTATTATAGCAAAGTTATAGGAAGTATACAATTATCTTTTAGAAAAAAATGCATCCGCCGGGGGAGAAATGGCGGCGAAATGCTTTCTTTTATTGCTTATTTGCCGTAAACCCATTATAATTTATGGTATAGTCGAAAAATGGCGGCTTTGTCTGTCATTTCCTTTTGATTTTATATAGGAAGAGTAAAGGGTGACTGCGATGAAAATAGATGCGTTGAGTTCGCAGCAGCGGTCCCTGCCTGCAATGGGGCATGAGACCAGCGGCCGGCCAGCAGCGGTGGAGGCTGATTTCTCATCGGCGCTGTCCGACCAGCAGGGAAGCATGTCCCGGGAACAGCTGCGGGAGATGCTGAAGAAAATTGATGAGCAGGGTGCCCGGCTCACGAAGACACCAACCTATGACGAGCTGAAGGAATACCGCAATCTGGTCAAGTCCTTTGTGGGCGAGGCGGTATCGCAGATGTATTCGCTGCACAGCCAGGCGGGCTGGGATCGCATGGGGCGGCAGAAGGTATACACCACAGTGAGGAAAATCGATACAGAGCTGGAGGATATGGCTGAAAAGATCCGTCTGGGACAGACGGATCAGCTGGATGTAGTGGCCAGCCATGATGCTATCCGCGGCATGCTGGTCGATCTGTATATGTGATGGATATCCAATGGGAATCCATTCTGGGGCATGAAAGAACCATCCGCCAGCTGCGGCGGCTGTGGCAGGAGGGGCGGATGCCCCATGCCATGCTTTTCTGCGGCGCGGAGGGCATCGGCAAGCGGCGGACTGCGCTGTCCCTGGCGGCCATGCTGCTCTGCGAGGCGGATGGGGCAGAAGGACCCTGTGGCCGCTGTGAATCCTGTGCGGCCTTTCAGGCCGGAACCCATCCGGATTTTTATCTGGTGGAACCGGAGAGCAGGGGCAAATCGGCCAAAAGCATAAAAATCGAACAGATCCGTGAGCTGCAGACCCGCATAGCCTGGGCACCGAAGCTGTCCCCGCGCCGGGTCATCCTCATGGATGGGGTCGAGCTCATGAATGAGGCGGCAGCCAACAGCCTGCTGAAGACCATTGAGGAGCCGCCGGGGCCCATGTTTTTCATCCTGGTGACCAGTACGCCGGCAGCGCTGCTGGATACGATCCGTTCCCGCTGCATGCGGGTGGAGTTCGGCATGCTGCCCCAGCAGGAGCTGGCCCGGGCACTGCCCGGTCATGGGATACCTGCGGAGCAGGCCCCGGTGCTGGCCTCCCTGTCCGATGGCAGCCTGGGACGGGCACTGCAGCTCTACGCCGATGGCGGACTGGAGCTGCGGGCCGATGCGGCGGGGCTGCTGCGGGAGCTTTCGGATATGGATATGGACCGGCTGTGGAAGCGGGCCCGGGCGCTGAGCGAGCTGCCCCGGGAAAAGCTGGCGGATTGGTGCATGTACCTGTCCATGCTGCTGCGGGACATGCTGGTGCTTTACAGCGGCGGTCAGCAGCTCTATCATCAGGATCTGGCCGGCCAGCTGGCCCGGCTTCTGCCGCAGCTGCCGGAAAGCCGGGTGTTCAGTATGCTGGCGCTTTTGCGCCGGCTGCAGAAGCGGCTGGAATCCAATGCAAATGTCAGGCTCCTGCTGGAGAGCTTTTTGATCCAAATCATAGATAAGGAATAGTGGAGGAAAAAAGGTGCAGAATGTAGTAGGTGTCCGCTTCAAACAGGCGGGCAAGATATATTATTTCAGTCCGGGCAGCCTGAAGCTGGCCCAGGACGATGATGTGATCGTAGAGACCTCCCGGGGGGTGGAGTATGGCCTGGTGGTCATCGGTCCCCGCGAGGTGGAGGACTCCACCGTGGTGCTGCCGCTGAAGGCTGTGCAGCGCAAGGCGACGAAGGCGGATCGGTCCAAGGTGGCCGAGAACGAGCGCAAAGAGGCAGATGCCTTTAAGATCTGTGAGAAGAAGATCGCCGCCCACAAGCTGCCCATGAAGCTGGTGGAGGTGGAGTACACCTTCGATGTGAACAAGATCATTTTCTATTTTACGGCTGACGGCCGTATCGATTTCCGCGAGCTGGTCAAGGATCTGGCGGCGGTGTTCCGCACCCGTATCGAGCTGCGGCAGATCGGCGTGCGGGATGAGGCCAAGCTCATGGGCGGTATCGGCTGCTGCGGGCGACCGCTGTGCTGTGCCACCTTCCTGGGGGATTTTGAGCCGGTGTCCATCCGCATGGCCAAGGAACAGAACCTGTCCCTGAACCCCACGAAGATATCCGGTATCTGCGGGCGGCTCATGTGCTGTCTGAAGTATGAGAATGACTGCTACTGCGGTCATTGTCACAAGAAGCCGAAGATCCAGCCGCCGAAGCAGGGCGGGCGGGTCGTGTCGGTAGAAGGCGAAGGCAAGGTCATTTCCCTGAACCAGCAGCGCCGTACAGCTACCATTCTTCTGGACAACAGCAAAACTATTGTGGCATCCTGGGAGGATGTCATTGAAAAAGACGATGAAAATTGAGCTGAGGCCCCAGGAACGTTTGGACGACCTCATCAAGAGCGGGCGGAAGATCATCCAGAATGAGGCAGAGTTCTGCTTTTCCCTGGATGCGGTTCTGCTCGCTCATTTTCCTAAATACAAGAAAAGCTTCCGGGTGCTGGATCTGGGAACCGGCACCGGTGTGATGCCGCTGCTCATCGCCGATGAGGTGCGGGAGATCCAGGCGGTGGAGATCAGCCCGGTGATGGCGGAGCTGGCCCGGCGCAATATGGCGCTGAACGGACTGGCGGAAAAGATCCAGGTACAGCAGGGTGATTATCGGCGGATAGGGGAGCTCTATGAGGCGGAGAGCTTTGATCTGGTGCTGGTGAATCCGCCCTACCGGCCGGTGAACCACGGGCAGCAGAATGCGCTGCGGGGTGTGGCCCGGGCCCGCCATGAGGTGACTGCCACCCTGGCGGATGTGGTGCGGGCGGCCCGCTATGCGCTGAAGTTCCGGGGACGGCTGGCTATGGTCCATCTGCCGGAGCGCCTGGGCGAGATCCTGGTGGCGCTGCATGAGAACCAGCTGGAGGCAAAGCGGCTCTGCTTCGTGCAGCCCAAGGCGGACAAGGACCCCAATATGGTGCTCATCGAGGCTGTGGTGGGGGCGGCGCCCGGCGGACTGAAGGTGGAGCGGCCGCTCATCGTGCATGGGACGGACGGAAGCTATACGGAGGAAGTATTGAAGTATTATGAATGAAGCTATAACGGAAGCCAGGACGGAGCCGGGGACGCTGTATCTGTCAGCGACACCCATCGGCAATCTGGAGGATATGACCTATCGGTCGGTACGCATCCTAGGGGAAGCGGGGCTCATCGCGGCGGAGGATACCCGCCACACCCGCAAGCTGCTGGCCCATTATGACATCCATACCCCCTTGACCAGCTATCACGAGCATAATAAGCTCACCAAAGGCCCGGAGCTCATCGAGTATCTGCTGGGCGGGGGCAATCTGGTCTGTGTGAGCGATGCGGGACTGCCGGGGATTGCGGACCCGGGAAGCCATCTGGCCGGACTGGCTGTTCAGGCGGGCATCCGGGTCACGCCGCTGCCCGGGGCCAACGCGGCTCTTTCCGCACTGATCTGCTCGGGGCTGGATACCACGGTGTTCACCTTTGTGGGCTTTCTGCCCCGCACGACGAAAAAGCGCCGGGAGACTCTGGAAAATGTGAAGGAGCACCGGGAAACGCTGATTTTCTATGAAGCCCCGCATCACCTGAGGGGGACGCTGGAGGAACTGGCGGCGGCCCTGGGCGGGGATCGTCCGGCGGTGGCGGCCCGGGAAATCACGAAGAAGTTTGAGGAATTCCGCCGGGGAACGCTGCTGGAGCTGCAGACGTATTTTGCGCAGCAGGAGCCCCGGGGAGAATTCGTGCTGCTGGTGGCCGGCAATGACGGCAGCCGGCAGGCTGCTCCGGATGCGCTGGCCGGACTGGGACCGGTGGAACTGGTGGAGCGGCTGCAGGCCGCGGGCCAGGATCGGAAGGCCGCCATGCGGGAGGCTGCCCAGCGGCTGGGCATAAGCCGCCGGGATGTCTACCAGGCCTGTCTGGCTGCGGAAAAATGAATCTTATATTATATGGAAGAAAAGCACAAGAAAAGCGCTGCCGGCTTCGGCAGCGCTTGTTTTTTCAGTGGATTATTTCAGTTTTTTCATGTCCTTCAGGCACTTCTTGCAGATGTTCTTGCCCTTGAAGGAGCTTACATCGCCGGTACTGCCGCAAAAGACGCAGGAACTGCTGGGTTCGTATTTGCGAAGGATGATCCGATCATCCTCGGTAAAAATCTCCAGAGCGGATTTTTCGGCAATATCCAGGGTCCGGCGCAGCTCAATGGGGATGACGACACGTCCTAGCTCATCCATTTTCCTTACGATTCCAGTGGCTTTCATAATGATCCCTCCCTATATTTTGTGATTCAGCAGGATGCCTCTGTTGGCGGTGATCGCGGCCGTCAGTTGTTCATAGATTAAAAATTCAAAATTTTCCATGCCTAAATAATACCATATTTTGCAAATTTTTTCAATCACAAATAGTAATTATTCATTAAGAAAATACCTGCGGAGGGAAAATATTCCTTTGACCGGTTCTGGGATAAAGCGCTGATTGGAATGATTTCGCCTTGCGAAATCCTGAACAGTGGCGTTATAACTCGGAATAAGGCGGTTGCCATTTCTTTGCTTGCAGGCACGAGAGGAAATAACAGTCAGTGAGATGATATTTCCCGCCTCGATGAAACGCTGATTGGAATGATTTCACCTTGCGAAATCCTGAACAGTGGCGTTATAATAAAAAGATAGCATAATTTTGCGGGAAAAATTTCCGCGTTTGTAATATAAGGGAGGATTCAGTTTCGTGGACAAGAAATCATTCTACATAACAACACCTATTTATTATCCAAGTGCCAAGCTGCACATCGGGCATGCCTACTGCACCACCATTGCGGATTCCATCGCGCGGTTCAAGCGCCTGGCCGGCTATGATGTGTTCTTTTTGACGGGCAGCGATGAGCATGGCCAGAAAATCGAGCGCAAGGCAGAGGAAGAGGGCATCAAGCCCATTGAGTACGTAGACCGTATCGTGGCGGGCTTCCAGAACCTCTGGAAACGGCTCAGTATTTCGAATGATGATTTCATTCGCACCACCCAGCCCCGCCATGAAAAGGTGGTACAGGAAATTTTCCGCCGCATTTACGCCAAGGGCGATATCTACAAGGGAGCCTACAAGGGACTTTATTGCACGCCCTGTGAAAGCTACTGGACGGAGCATCAGCTGGTGGATGGCAAATGCCCGGACTGCGGCCGTGATGTGGAGGAGGTTTCCGAGGAGGCCTATTTCTTCAAGATTTCCAAATACGCGGATCGTCTGCTGGAATACATCGATGCCCATCCGGAATTCATCCAGCCCGTATCCCGCCGGAATGAAATGATCAACTTCATCAAGCAGGGGCTGGAGGATCTTTGCATTTCCCGTACTTCCTTTGACTGGGGCATTCCGGTGCCCATTGATGACAAGCATGTCATTTATGTATGGTTCGATGCGTTGACCAACTATCTCACGCCAATCGGCTATCTGGATAATCCGGAGATGTTCAATAAATTCTGGCCGGCGGACCTCCACCTGGTGGGCAAGGAGATCGTGCGTTTCCATACCATCATTTGGCCTTGTATCCTCATGGCGCTGGATCTGCCGCTGCCGAAAAAGGTTTACGGCCATGGCTGGCTCATTGTGGAAGGGGACAAGATGTCCAAATCCAAGGGCAATGTCATCGATCCCATCGGGCTCATCGATGAGTTCGGTGCCGATGCCATCCGCTATTTCCTGCTGCGGGAAATCAATCTGGGACAGGATGGCAATTTCTCCCGGGATTCCCTGATCCAGCGCATCAATTCTGACCTGGCCAACGATCTGGGCAATCTGCTCCACCGCACCCTGAACATGATCGGCAAGTTCCAGAAGGGCATTGTGCTGCCGCCGGAGGGCCAGAATGAGGTGGACCGCTCACTGAAGGCGGACGCCATGCAGGCCGTGAAGGATTTTACCAGCGGTATGGAGGATATGCAGCTCAGCCTCACCATCAAGAAGGTATGGGCCTTTATCGGCCGTACGAATAAATACATCGATGAAACGGCACCCTGGGCGCTGGCCAAGGACCCGGCCAAAAAGCAGGAGCTGGCCAACACCATGTACAATCTGGTGGAAAGCCTGCGCATCATCAGTGTGCTCATTGCACCCTTCATGCCTACCACGGCGGAGCGCATCTGGAAGCAGCTGAACCTACCCCAGGATTTTGCGGCAGTGCAGCTTTCGGATATCGAGGTCTGGGGCGGCACGCCGGCCAACATGCAGGTAGGCGAGCCGGAGCAGCTCTTCCCCCGCATCGAGGTGGAGGAAGAAAAGCCGGCCCAGGCTCCTAAGGCTCCCCAGAAGCAGCCGAAGGAAAAGGCAGCCGGAAAGGAAGCCGCTGCGGCCTTAGGGGAAGTGACCATTGAGGATTTCGGCAAGATCCACCTGCGGGTGGTGCGCGTCCTGAGTGCAGAAAAAGTAGAGGGTACGGAAAAGCTCATGAGGCTGAAGGTGGATCTTGGCAATGAGCAGCGGGAAATCGTCTCGGGCATTGCCAAACACTACACCACGGAACAGCTGGTGGGCATGAACGTGGTGATGGTGGTGAACCTCAAGCCGGCCAAGATCCGCGGCATTGTGTCCCATGGCATGATCCTGGCGGCTTCCAATGACGAGGCTCTGCAGGTGGTCAGCACGGATATGCCCGTGGGGAGTCAGGTACGATGAGGCTCATTGACACCCACGCCCATATCAACGACAAGGCCTTTGACGATGATCGGGCCCAGGTGGTTGCCAGGGCGGCCGAAAGCGGGGTAGAGGCCATCATCAATATGGGAGACACTATGGAATCCTCGGAGTGCTGTGTGCGGCTTACCGAAGAATTCCCCAGTGTCTACGCCGGAGTAGGCGTCCACCCGGAGGAGGCTTTTCCCATGACGGGGGCCGATGATGACCGGCTGGCTGCCTGGGCCGCGCTGCCCAAGGTGGTGGCCATCGGGGAGATCGGTCTGGACTATTACTGGGAAAAGGACAGCGGGAAGCGGGAACTGCAGAAGCAGATCTTCATCCGTCAGCTGGACCTGGCCCGGCAGCTTCATCTGCCGGTCTGTATCCATGACCGGGATGCCCATGGGGATACCCTGGCAATCCTGAAGAAGGAAGGCCGGGATATCCGGGGCGTGCTGCACTGCTATTCCGGCAGCCTGGAGACAGCAAAGGAGCTTTTGAAACTGGGCTGGTATCTGGGGGTTGACGGGCCGCTGACCTTTAAAAATGCGGCAAAGCTGCCGGAGGTGCTTCGGGCACTGCCGGCGGAGCGGATCCTCATCGAGACCGACTGTCCCTACATGGCACCGGCACCCTTCCGGGGCAAGCGCAATGAGCCAGCCTTTGTAAAGTATATAGCTCAAAAGGCGGCAGAGATTCGGGATGAAAGTCCTGAAAAATTTGCCGGGCAAACCCGGCAGAATGCCCGGGATTTGTACGGCATTTAGGCAAATTTTGACAAAGTGGTGGAACACCTATGAAAATAGGGGGTTCACCACTTTTTTATTGCGATTTCGATACAATAAATGGCCTGAAAGTGGGAGGATATATCTGGGAAATTTGACAGGAAGTAAAAAGCCGTGATATAATTTGCACGTCCGTTAAAGGGGGAATTGAATGAGTTCAAAAAGAAAATTGTTAGCTAAATTCGGAGACAGGCCGGTGATGGTTTGCATCGCGCTGCTGTTCGTCATGGCAATGATGACAGGTTTTACCACCAGCAGGCATGTGACGATCGCCGTCGATGGGCGCACCATCGATATGAACACGACATACCGCACGCCGACGACCATCCTGCGTCAGGCCGGGGTGAATATGAACGCTCAGGATGAATATCATATGACCGAAGACAATAATCGTACCTATATCGCTATTTATCGTGCCGTACCTGTTACCGTGGAGTATCAGGGGAAAATACAGACCGTAAGAACCAGTAAGCCAACCGTGGGAGAATTGCTCAGTGAGCTGGGCTATGATGGAGCGGAGTACGATGCTGCTCCAGGATTGAATTCGAAAATCCAGGAAAATCTCAACATAAAGATCAAAGATGTTCCAAAGCCGGCACCGGATCCCAATCTGATCCAGACGGCCCAGGGACAAATACATTTTCAACGGACATTGTACATGGAGGCTAGTGCCTATCTGCCATCGGATGGCGGCGGCAGCGGCATCACAGCTACCGGCATGGCGGCCCGCCAAGGGGTCGTGGCGGTAGACCCGGACGTGATCCCTTTGGGAACGCGGCTTTATATCCCAGGCTACGGCCTGGCGGTTGCCGCTGATACAGGCGGAGCCATCGTGGGCAGCAAAATCGACCTTTGCATGGAGGATTATACATCGGCAATCAATTTCGGTCGCCGCGACGTGCAGGTCTATATATTGGATTGAACAAGGGCATCCCTGCGGGGGTGCCTTTTGTTTATCATCTTTTTTGAGATTAGTAGAATAGATGGATTGAAAAAAAGTACGGCTTTGTATATGATAGAATGAAAAGACTGTGTTTTGCGGGCTGTGCAAGACTGCGGGGCCGGGTTTGAATTTTAAAATGTGGAGATTGTGGGAGATCATGGGGCATTTAAAGGAACAGAGTCCAAGCGTATCGTTGACCGAGCGCCTGGTGAGCGAATTATATAATTTTGGGAATTTCGACAGCATCCTGGCTCTGCTGGAGGAATCGGTGGTAGGCTTTGGTTCCCAGATGCTGCAGTATGCAGTGGGGAAAAAGGCCGTCAAGAGTTTTCTGCGCAAGGAGTATGCCCAGGTGGCTCCCTGTAAGATCATCAAAATGCGGCTGCGGGATCGGCAATCCGACAAAGGTCAGGCGGTAGTGGCTAATGTGATCCTGAGCACCATGAGGGAGAGTTCCTACATCCTGCACCGGGTAGTGTTCATGTACCAGGAAACGGCGGCTGGCCTGCGGCTTAACGGTATTTTTATTTCCCGGGATGTGCATCATGAGTCCACCTATCGCTCCGTGCGCTCCCGGATGTTCCATCGCCATGTGGAACGCCGTATCGATCCCAGCCAATCCATGGATATCATGCCGAATCACATGGAATGTGTGTATCTGATTTATTATATGAGCAGCAAGCGGCTGCAGGCGATCAAGGGCGGTGCGCTGTGGAAAATGCTCAATTATCCCTCCGAGGAGGATTTCTTCCGCAGGAGCAGCCATTCTATGACCGCGGTGGTTTATGCGGGGGATCAGCGCCGTATGCAGACGGAACTGACCCGCCAACTGCTGGAGGGAGATTCCTATCAGCTGGAATACCGCATGAAGTCTGGAGATGGCAGTCTGCTCTGGATCATGGAGTGCGGCTACCGGACACTGGACAAGGACGGCCGGGTGCTGCTGAACAGCCTGCTGATGGATATCACGCCGCTGCGGCAGATGAGTGAGAATCTGCTTTATCGGGCTTCCTATGACGCCCTTACGGGCATATACAATAAGGTGGCCTTTTACCAGAAGGCCCAGGAGCTTATCGCGCTGCATCCGGATGTGCAGTTTGCTATTTTGCGGCTGAATATCGAGCGTTTCAAGGTCATCAATGATCTGTTCGGGGAAAAGACCGGGGATCAGCTGCTGAAATACATCGCTCATTTCCTGGAGCATGTGAACCTGTCCCTCTGCGTGAGCGGACGGCTCCATTCGGATAATTTCGTAGTGTGCTTCCCGGCGGAGCACAATAATTGCAGCCGGTTCATCCGCTCCCTGCAGACCATGGCCGCCAGCTTTTCACTGGACTACAAGGTGGTGCTGGGCTTTGGCGTCTATCAGGTCAAGGAACGGGATCTGCCGGTGAGTGTCATGTGTGACCGGGCCAATCTGGCACTGAACCGGGCCAAGGGCAATTACCTGGTGATGTACGGCGAGTATGATGAGCATATGCGTCAGCATCTGGTGAATGAGCAGGCCATCGTCAATGAAATGAACAAGGCACTGGAGCAGGAGGAGTTCATCCTCTATGTGCAGCCAAAGTATGAGCTCACTACCGAGCGCATTATCGGCGGTGAGGTGCTGGTGCGGTGGCAGCATCCGGTGCGGGGCTTTGTCTCGCCCATGGAGTTCATTCCGGTATTTGAGCATAACGGTTTCATTTTCAAGCTGGATCAGTACGTGTGGGAGGCGGCCTGCCAGCTGCTGCGCCGGTGGATCGATGAGGGCCGGGAACCGCTGCCGCTGTCGGTAAATGTATCACGTATCGATCTCTACAATGCGAATCTGACCCTGATCCTGGGGGATCTGCTGCATAAATATGATTTGTCACCCCGGCTGCTGGAGCTGGAGATCACCGAGAGCGCCTATACAGATAATCCCCGCCAGATCATCGAGGTCACGAAAAAGCTGCAGTCCATGGGCTTTGTGATTCTTATGGACGATTTCGGCAGCGGCTATTCTTCACTGAATATGCTGAAGGATGTTCCCGTGGATATCCTGAAGATCGATCTGAAATTTTTGGACAGCAACGATACCTCCGGGCGAGGCGGCAATATCCTGAATTCGGTGGTGCGCATGGCTAAGTGGCTGCGGATCCCGGTCATCGCTGAGGGCGTGGAAACCAGGCAGCAGGCGGAATTTCTGCGCACCATCGGCTGCAACCGGGTGCAGGGCTACTATTATTCCCGGCCGGTGCCGGTAGAGGCCTATGAGGAAAAGCTTTCCAAGGGGGACTGCGGCCTGCTGGAGGACCAGCTGTCCTCTCAGCTGGATCCCACGGATGTGGAGGATCTGCTGAATCCCAATGCCCAGGTGAATCTGCTCTTCAACAGCATCAATGGAGCTGTGGGGCTCTATGAGACCGTGAATGGGCAGCTTTCGGTCATCCGGGTCAACGATGGGTATTTCAGGATGTTTGGTTATGACCGGGAGGATTTTTACGCGGTGGAGCACAATATCATGGACAGCGTGTACAATGGCGACCGTCGAACCTTTATGGACAGCGTGAAGGCAGCGGCGGAAACCGGCAAGGTCACCCAGTGCCGTATCCGTCGTTATCGTGATGACGGGCGTCTGCTTTGGCTGCATATCCGCATCAGCCCGGTGGTCCATGAAAAGGAACGCCAGATTTTTTATCTGGCTATCGAGGATGTCACAGAGCTGGAACAGAAGACCATGGAAATGCAGGCGCTGTTCGATAACATCCCTGCTGGCTTTGGCGTTTACGAGCTGCGGGAAGGGAAAATCATCACTCACTTCCTCAGCAAGGGCGCCTATGATATCAATCAGCTCACGGCGGAGGAATTCCAGCAAAAGACTGGCGGCGATCTGGGAAAACTGCTGGGGCAGGAGCGGATACGCATGTTGTGGGACGTAATTATGGAGTCCTATGAGAAGCAGTGCGTGATGCATGTGGCTTATCCATTCACTACGGCCAAGGGCGCTGAGCGCTGGCTCAGGGTATCCTTCAAAACGGTGGCAAATGAGACGGGGGAGCCGGACAGCTATATCTGTTATGCCTCCATGACGGACATCACGGAGACACGTAAGGAAATGAAATAAGCACAAAAAAAGCAGGCCGGCGGGCCTGCTTTTTTTGTGTCTATTTCGTGATGTACATGGAGGTGCCTTCCACCTCGGCTTTATGGATGAGATCCTTCAGCCGCTGGGCATTTTTACGGTGGAGGATCACAGCGAATTCGATGCGCTTTTTCTCCTCCTCGGTGAAGTCACCGGTATCATAGGCTTCTTTGATGCGCTTGCCCCGGGCGATGACGTCCTGGAGCTCATCACTCAGCAGCTTCTTTTCTCCCAGGGCCAGCCCGTAGACTGCCCGGAGATTCTCCCGCACATGTTCCGCATAGCCGTCTTCCGCGGATACCTCCTCCAGGTAGTCCGCAATATGACAGATGATGTCAAAGGGATTTTCCGCGCTGTGGATCATGCCCATAAGCTCCATCTTTATATTCTGCTGCAGGCCATGGGGCCTGGAAACATCGGTTTCTGTACTCATTCTGCCGCCTCCTCTTTTATCAGTATAGCAGAAAATCCCTCCCAGGCAAAGCAGGCGGTCCGGAGAAAAACAGAGGGTAATGTTTACGCTGTTACGATTTTTTACAAAAATATACATTGGAGATGGACACGCAATGTGCTATAATAGTGCACATGGAAAGAAGCGGTGCTTTACGGAACCCTTTTCATGTTTCGGAAGAGAAACATGGCTTTTTTGTGTGCGCGTTTATTTGAGGAAACGCCAATCAATCCCTTTAGAAATGAGTGTGGTTTATGAAATCTTTATCCAAGTTTGAAATCCTGTCCATTGGCCTCATGGTGTTTTCCATCTTCTTTGGGGCGGGAAACCTCATCTTCCCGCCGGCGCTGGGACAGGCGGCGGGGACCCGGCTGCTGCCGGCTATCCTGGGCTTCCTGCTCACCGGTGTGGGACTGCCCATGCTGGGCATTGTGGCCATTGCGCTGCGGGGCGGGAAGTACACGGAGTTCATCGCGAGCCATGTGCATCCCAAATTTGCCCTGGTGCTGTTGAGCGTGCTTTATCTGACCATTGGGCCGCTCTTTGCGATTCCCCGCACCGGAGCCGTGTCCTTTGAAATCGGCATCCGGCCCTTCCTGGCTTATGAGGACATGCAGCTGGGACAGTTGGGCTATACAGCGGTGTTTTTCCTGCTGACCTATTTCCTCGCGCTGAATCCCAGCAAGATCGTGGACCGGGTGGGGAAAATCCTCACGCCGCTGTTGCTGCTGTTTTTGGCGGTGCTGTTCATCCGTTCCTTCTGGGCGCCCATGGGAAGCATCATGGGGCCGGAGGGGATCTATCGTACGGCACCCTTTCTGCAGGGCTTCCAGGATGGCTATCTGACCATGGATCTGCTGGCTTCCCTGGCCGTGGGGGCCATCGTGGTCAATGCGGTGCGCATGGCCGGCGTGGAGGATAACCGGGCCATCGGCCGTATCTGCATACTGGCAGGGCTTATTTCCGTGACCCTCATGAGCTGCGTTTATCTTTCCCTGGGATATCTGGGAGCTACCAGCGCTTCGGTGCTGGGCCTTTCTGCCAATGGCGGCGTGATCCTTTCCAGTGCGGCGGGAATCTTTTTCGGCCCCATGGGTAATGCGCTGCTGGCGCTCATCATTGCCTTTGCCTGCCTGACTACCAGCTGCGGTATGGCCTCGGCCTGTGCCTGGTACTTCAACGAAGCTTCGGGCAACCGCGTTTCGTATCAGCGGATATTGCTGGGCAGCACCCTGTTCAGCTTTGCAGCCTCCAATCTGGGACTCACAGAGCTCATACGCATTTCGGTGCCCTTCCTGGTGGCTATGTATCCGGTGGTCATCGTGCTGGTGGTGCTGTCTCTGTTCAATTCCCAGCTGGGGGGCCGTGCCAGTATCTATCGCTGGAGCATTGCCTTTACCCTGGCCTTCAGTATTTTTGACGGACTGAATGCGGCGGGCATCCATCCGGCGCTGGTCAATGATCTTTTCAGCAAATATCTGCCGCTCTATGCCTCGAATCTCGGCTGGACAACTCCGGCGATAGCCGGCGCCCTGCTGGGCTTGGCTCGGTCCTTTCACCAGCCGGCAGAGCATGATGCTGTAGCTGAAAAATAAAGAGGAGCAAGTTATCCACAGAGTTATGCACAAAAACACCTGTTCTTGTGCATAAGTGACTAAGCAATAAAAGCTATTTTGTATTGTTCAGGTTGGGGCGGTTCCTTTATATGGAAGAAACTGCCTGATATACTAGACAAAAATAAATTGTAAAATGTCCTATAATGCCCTATAATAAAGGAAAGGGGAGGTGTTACTATGGATGATAAACGCTATATTCCAGTAAAAGAATCCTTGCTAGAATCCTGTAAGGAGGTAAAGGCCATGCGTAGTGGCAAGGCCCCAGAATCGTCATGGGATGATTTTTGCAGAGAGATGCAGGCAGAGACAAAAAAGGAGCCTATTGCTGGATGATTGTTATACCTACAGAGCATTTCAAGAGGGACATAAAGTATTACGTTCGTAAAAAGAGATACACCAGGGTAATGGATGATATTCAGCCAGTTATAGAAGCCATACAAAATGATGAACTTCCGGGAACACCTATAGAGGGTGTAGATTCAAAGAATAAGACATATAAGGTCCGGGCGGTCAATTCCTCTACCAATGTGGGAGAATCGAATGGTTTCAGAATCATATATTATGCAGTTATGGCAGACGGGAAAGCGTATCTGCTTACAATCTATTCAAAAAAAGATGACCGGATGATTCCCAGCAAGAAGGAAATCCGTGATATTTTGAAGATATTAGATAGTGTTTGAGCCTCAAGGTTAAGCCTTGGGGCTTTCCTTTTTCAGTAATTATTGTTTAATGATATGGATATATCGTTGGAGTTCTTCTTCTTCATAGCCGGCGATAAGGGTGGCCATGGCATCATAATTGTTGGCCCGGCGGCAGGCATCGAAAGCATCATAATAGGCCAGGCGGTCAGCAAATTTTATGTTTACCGGGAGCAGGCCGGCCTTCATCAGCTCAAAATTGAGCAGGATGCGCCCGGTACGTCCATTCCCATCGATAAAGGGGTGAATGCTTTCAAAGCGCACGTGAAGCGCGGCAGCGGTCTCGATGATGTGCAGGCGTTCCTTCATGCCAGGATAGTCTGCAATAAGCTGCTCCATTTGTACCGGGACAAGGTAAGGCTCGGGCGGCTGGTGGTCGGCTCCCATGATCATGACCTCCAGGCGGCGGTATATTCCTTTGTTCGCCTGGTCGTGCATGAGTACGATCGAATGAATGTCCTTGATTACCTTTTCTGTGAGTTCCTCTTGAGCGTCCACAAGCTGCAGCATATACTGAAATGCGTCTCGATGTCCGATGGCTTCCAGGTGGTCGCGCAGGGGCTTTTTGGCAATCGTGATTCCTTCCTGCAGCACCAGGGCTGTCTCCCGGAGTGTAAGCGAATTGCCCTCTATGGCATTTGAATTATAGGTATTGTCAATAACAAACTGCTCTTGCAGCCGCCGCACCTCGCCAGCATTCAGCGGGCGGAGCGTTTTCAGATGGGCGTTCAGTTCATCAATGCGGGTAAAGTCCATACAGATTCACTTCCTTTTTGCCTTGCATAGCTGCCCGATTGGGAGCCTTGCGTTTTATTAAGATAATATCGTTCGGATAAATATCTCTTGAGAAAGTTTAGCCTCCAGTAGTTCTCTTAGACGGATTCTCTTCGCTTTGTCAGCAAGTTCTTCCTGTTTCTCAAAAATGGCGCGAAGTTCGTTATTTTTGAATGTAAAATGCCCAGTTTCCGCATCATCCTTATTAGTATATGCCAGTGATATATTTCCGTTTTTGTCGATTCCTTCAACAGAGAAGAATGTTCTGTCCAGTGCCGGCTTCAGCTTGGCTGTGATCCAGTCGGTGTCTTTAGGGGCATAGCCCAATAACTCATCTGTGGTTACACCTAGGGCTGTAGCTATCTTGCAAAGCAGGTCATATTTTGGTTCCCGGCCTTGATTTTCATATCCGGTATAAGTCGAATATGGTATACCAATTTTTGCGGCAAAGTCTTTTGATTGTGTGAAGCCGGCAGCTTCGCGGTATTTTCTCAAATTTTCTTGAAAGCTCATATTATCACCTCTTTTGTATCAATAATACCTGAAATAAGTAAATCGGTCAATATAAAATTCAAAAAAGAGCGAGAATATTACTCTATTACGGTAATATGTAATTAAAGAACTTGTTTTAGGTTTTATAAGTCTTGCAGTCACTTCATCTATCTTAGATAGTGTTTGAGAGGCTGTCGCACGCTACATCTTATTTATAGAGTAGATGTCCTTCGCGCGACAGTCCCTTTTCTTTTTCAATAATTATGTGCCGATGAAACCGCTTAGTGTGGAATAAAATAGGTTATCCACCTGGGGGCGGATGTGGTATAATATGTAACTATACATGCATTACACATTTACATTTATATGGAGCTGATGGAATGGAAGAGAAAAAAGAGATGAATCGAGGTCTGAAGAACCGACATTTGCAGATGATTGCCCTGGGCGGCGCCATCGGGACCGGGCTGTTCTATGGTTCGGCCTCCACGATTGCCCTGGCCGGACCGGCCGTGATGCTGTCCTATTTGCTGGGCGGCATCGTCATATTCTTTATTATGCGCATGCTGGGAGAGATGGCGGTGGATGAGCCGGTATCCGGTTCCTTCAGTTATTATGCGGCCAAGTATTGGAGCGGTTTTCCGGGCTTTCTGTCCGGCTGGAATTATTGGTTCAATTATGTCATTGTGAGCATGGCCGAGCTTACGGCGGTGGGTATTTACATAAATTACTGGCTGCCGGATTTTCCCCAGTGGCTGTCGGCCCTCATCTGCCTGGTGGTCATCACCCTCATCAATCTCATCAATGTCAGTGCTTACGGTGAGTTTGAGTTCTGGATGGCCATCATCAAGGTATCGGCCATCGTCTGCATGATCGTGCTGGGCGCCTATCTGATCTTTGCCGGCCCGGCGGGCTTCCCGGATAATTTCAGCAATCTCTGGAGCCATGGCGGCTTTTTGCCCAACGGCATCTGGGGCATGGCGCTGTCCATTGTGGTGGTGATGTTTTCCTTCGGCGGCATCGAGCTCATCGGCATTACTGCCGGCGAGGCCGCGGATCCGGATCGCACGATTCCCAAGGCCATCAATCAGGTCATTTGGCGTATTCTCATTTTCTATGTGGGCACCATGCTGGTGCTCATGGCCCTGTGGCCCTGGAATGAGGTAGGGACTCAGGCCAGTCCCTTTGTGCAGATTTTCTCCAACGTGGGAATTCCGGCGGCAGCCCATATCCTGAACTTCGTGGTGCTCACCGCGGCGATTTCCGTGTACAATTCGGCCATCTACAGTAATTCCCGCATGCTTTACGGCCTGGCGGAAAATGGGGACGCGCCGGCCTTCCTGCGTAAGCTGTCTGAGCGCAGCGTGCCGGTGCGGGGAATCTTCATTTCCTCGGGCATTACACTGCTCATCGTGGTGCTGAACTACTTCTTCGAGGGCCATGTGTTCATGTATCTGCTCTCCATTGCGGTGGCAGCCGCGGTCATCAGCTGGGTGACCATCGTGGTGACTCATTTGAAATTCCGCCAGTACTGCGCCCGGGAAAATCATCCGACGAAGTTCCATGCGCTGCTCTATCCCTTTGCCAACTATCTCTGCCTGGTCTTTTTGGCGGGTATCATCCTGCTCATGACACAGATCCCGGATATGCAGCTGGCAGTCATCGTATTGCCCATCTGGCTTATCCTGCTTGGGGTTGGCTATACCTACCGGAAAAAGAAAGCGTAAAATGTATTTTGACTCCCAGTGCCGCGGCTTGCCGCTGTCGGCGCCGGGAGTTTTTCTGTCTGCCTTGCCAGCTGGCATAAATTGTGCGAAAATAGAAAGAAATAAAAAATTTTGCGATGGAATTTGCGTTGCGAAGCTGATGGGGGAACATAGCTATGTCAGAAGAAATCCAGTCTTTATATGAAAAAATCAAACAGGCCCGGCAGGCGGATGGCAGCCTGCCGGAGGAATTTTCACTGCGTCCTATGGCGGAGAACGGGATGCGTTTTGCGGATGGTGCCATGGACGGCACGGTGCGCTATCATCTGGGACCTATGAAGAATCCGGATATCAGCGGCCTGTGCCGGGTGCTGACCATGGCATCGGCGGGGAAATTCGCGGAGGCTTCCAATGCGCTCTTGACCCATTTTTCCACCGGGGCCATCATGCTGCAGGTCATCGATCCGCTGCAGGAGTGGATCTACGATCATACGGAGGAACTCTCGCCGAAGCAGCTGCTTCGCTTTGCCCAGGCAATCCTGCGGCAGAGCCCGGATATTGAATCGGTGAAATTCGCGCTGACACTGCTGGAGACCATGGACAATGAATTGACGCCGGAGTTCCGCGAGATCATAGAGACACTGGCCATATCGGAGGAATTCACTCTGTTCTGCCTGTTCGTGATTGACGGCTGGCCCGACGGGGCGGAGGTGATCTTCCGCCTGGCGCAGCGGCTGCAGGGCTGGGGCCGCATCCATGCGGTGAGCTTCCTGAAGCCGAGAAACGAGGTTATGCGCCAGTGGCTGCTCCAGGTGGGCTGGCGGAACTACGTGCTGTCCGATTATTCAGCCATGACCTGCATCAAGCGGGGCAAGCTGCTGGATCAGCTCCAGGAAGAGGAGCTTTCCCGGCAGGCCTTTGAAAATGCCCGGGAGCTCATCGGCTGTACGCTGGTGGAGGGGCCGGTGCCAGGCATGGGAAAATACAAAAAAGCCGGCGAGCTGCTGGAGGCTTATATCCGGCAGGCGGAGAAGCTGGCTGCGGAGGTGGAGGACTACAGCAGCATCTACGATATCCGGGCCTTCCTGGCCGCCAGTTCCCTGGAGAATAAAGAATCTCTGCAGGCGGCCTGCGACCGGCTGCTGGAATCGCCGGCCTGTACAGAGGTGACCCGTCAGGCTGTCCAACAGGGCCATGGCTTCTATTTTGCCAAGGCCATGGGCATGGATTACGCGGAAGCGGCCTGGCAGAGCCTGCAGCGGAATTTTGCTGAAAACTATGGACTCATCGATCTGCTGCTGCCGGAAAAGCTCTATGTGGATGAAATCCTGAGACTGTTCAGCGACCGGCTGCCGCTGGAGGATATGGCCTCCGGTCCGGAAAATGAGCTGGGCTTCGGCGAGGCGTTTGCTGATTTCGGCATCCTGTCCTATATGGTGCAGACGCTTCATTGCCTGCCGGGCAAGGGAGAAAAGCTGATCCTGGCGGCGCTGGAATCTCCGGTCATCGGCTGCCGGAACATCGCCCTGAATACCCTGGATGCCTGGCGCAAGGCAGACTATCCACTGACACCGGCCCTGCAGGGGGAATTGGCCAAACTGCGGGAAATCGAGCCGGATGAAAAAACGAAGAAACGGCTGGAAGGCTTCTGATCTTTTGATCATATAAAAATCTGCTCTGGAAAAATCCAGGGCAGATTTTTTTGGCTCTATAATAAATGTTGCAATATGGAATGTGGTACCTTTTCGGGTATCACATTTTTCATACCACAACATTTATTATAGAGCCGCTTTTTTTACGCGCCAGAATATGACGCTGCCGGTGCTATAATCAATACAAGAGCAGTTTTCAAGCATATTTTGCCAAAATAAAGGGAGATGGATAACACATGGAAGAGAATCAGCATAAGAAATCAAAAAAAGTTATCGCAGCGGTTGTGGTGGTACTGTTGGCTGTACTGGGGATTGCGGGATATTTTTTGTATTACAAAAAGACGCCGGCCTATTCACTGCAATTGATCCGGACTGCGGTAAAGGAGCATGATTGGGAAAACTTCAATGCCCATGTGGACCTGGACAGCGTATATTCCAGTGCCTTCGACGCATTCGTTGATGCGGGCATGGAGACGGACAAAGATATGGATGAGTCGGTGAAGAATATGGCCAAAGGGTTCATCCAGATGGTAAAGCCGGCACTTGTTTCCGCCATGAAGGATGGTACGAAACGATATGTGGAGACCGGTTCTTTTGATAATGGGCAGCAAAATAAGGACGATAAAAAACAGCAGGCAAATGTGGATGGCATTAAGGACCGGGCTAATATAGAAAAGAGCAGTTTCAAGGGTGTGGCCTATACGAAAAAAGACGATAATGGAATTGCCACTGTGGGACTGACTATTTCGGATAAAGACCTGGGGAAGGATTTTACACTGGATATCAAGATGCGTCAGCTGAAGGATGATACCTGGCAGGTCATTGAGATTTCTAATCTGAAGGAATATCTGAAAGCCGTGGAGCAGGCCCAGAAGGAAAAACTGGCTGAGCTCAACAAACCGCTTCAGGAGCAGATCGACCAGGTAATCCAAACCCAGCCGGGAACGGCCTCTGTTGCAGCCAAGGACCGGTGGGGCTTTTCTAAAGTCTTGCGGGCAGATATTCCCCTGCAGGTAAACAGTGATAAAGAAATCGCTGCAGTAAAGGGAAATATTCTGGTGCAGATTTCAGAAGAAAAAAACTTCAAGATTCCCTTTAATATTAAGCATAAACAAGGCACGGAAATGCATAAAATATGGGCCGCCAAGGAACTTAATCCATTCATCCAGGGAGAGGCAGTCATTTTAAAAGCCGGACAGCAGAGCTATCCGGCATCCTGCCAGATCGACAGCATCATCTTTTCCGATGGAGAAAAGCTGGAACTCTACACGAAACTGCCGTAAGGTCTTTCGCAATGGCAAAGTTGCAATAACATTTTCACTTCACAATATAATTTTAGAGTAAATGCTCACAATAATATGGGATATGTGAGCATTTACTTAAATGGAGTGATTATATGGTCATGGGATAGTCAGTTTATCGTGAAAATCAGCAATGAGAAATTTCATGTTAATTATGTTACTTTCGAAAAAAGAAAAATTTTTACTTTTTGAAAGTCAAAGTTGTATTTCATATTGAAGTAGGTTAAAATAAAAGCGATTACGAAAGTGTAAAAATATTTTAGTTTCGAAAGTGTGGTTTGAATGAAGTTAATCGAGCGGCCAACATATCTTGAAAGAATAAAGGCGTTGCGAGGAAAACCAGACATTAAGGTGATTACTGGTGTAAGACGCTGCGGTAAGTCTGAACTTCTAAAGGCGTTTATTTCATATTTGAGAAAAATTGATCCAGAGGGGAATGTACTTTATGTAGATCTCATGGATTTAGAAAATGAGCATCTAAAAGAGTATCACGAATTGTATGCATATTTCACATCGCAGTATAAAGAAGGCGTTAAAAATTACGTATTGGTAGACGAAGTTCAGATGTGTGACCATTTTGAGAAAGCCATCAACAGTCTTTATAATAAAAAGCAGTATGATATCTATATCACTGGTTCGAATGCGTTTATGCTTAGCAGTGATTTGGCGACACTATTTACGGGAAGGTATATAGAAGTTCATGTGTTTCCATTTAGTTTTGCAGAGTATTTGCGTTACAATGAGTCTCAGGATATTGATCGGTGTTTTGAGAAGTATACCTTGAATGGCGGCATGGCTGGTGCTTATGCTTATGATACAGAACAGGATTGCATGGGGTATATTTCTGGTGTGTTTAATACCATTATCACTAGGGATCTTAAGCAGAAATATAGGCTGCCAGATGATTCGGTGTTGTTGAAAACTACCGATTATTTGCTGGATAATATTAGTAATTTGACATCGCCAAATGGTATCAGTAACACGCTGACAAGTAACAAGACTACGACTAATCATGTTACTATTGGCAATTACATCGAATATTTATGCAGAGCATTTCTGTTTTATCGTATATCGCGATATGACATCAAGGGTAAGAAGTATTTCGCTACAATTGAAAAATATTATGCGGTAGATGTGGGGTTCCGTTTTGCCCGACTAGGACGGCGTAATATGGACTACGGTAGATTATATGAGAATATGGTAGCATTAGAGCTTTTGCGCCGCGGCTATAAGATTTATGTTGGCAAGCTATACCGGAAGGAAGTTGATTTTGTGGCGATGGATGCTGATAGAAAAATCTACATCCAGGTAAGTGATGATATCAGTTCATCCAAGACAATGGAGCGCGAGATTTCACCGTTACTTTCCATAAAAGATGCATATCCGAAAATGATCATAGCCAGGACAAAACATCCCGCCTATGATCAGGAAGGTGTCAGAATCGTTGACTTAGCCAGATGGCTGTCAGGAAACGATGAATAGAGTGCAACTTCCGCAATGGCAAAGTTGTAATAACATGTTCACTTCATACTTTTTCTTTTGCCTTTAATCGCACAGAGAGAAAATATTATAGTAAATGCTCACCATCATATGGGATGTGTGAGAATCACTTGACTGGGGTGATTATATGGTCATAGGATATCAGGAAGCCGTAAAACGCTATGGATCGGCGTATCATATCAACAAAGCTATAGGACAATCGAAATTGTTCAAAATCGGTCGAGGGATATACTCGGAAAGCAGCACTAGCAGTGAAATCGAGATTATAGCAGCCCGGTATCCGCAGGCAATCTTTACGATGGACAGCGCATTTTATTTTCATGGATTAACAGACGTCATTCCAACGATGCTCCATTTGGCGACACGCCGTAATATGCTGCGGATTCGGAATCCTCGGGTCAGACAGTATTTCGAGCAAGAGCAGTCTTTTGGAGTAGGGAAGATAAACTTGTCGTTCAATGGAATATCGGTTCCAACCTATGATAAGGAACGGATGCTGCTGGAACTGGTTCGGCGGCAGACTGAACTCCCCTTCGACTATTATAAGGAAATCATCAGGAACTATCGACAGCAGGCAGAAAGCCTTGATATGGAAAAGCTGGAGACATACATGGAGCAGATCGATAGAAGGATGAATTATTATCGCATTTTACAGAAAGAGGTATTCTGATGGATTCATTCGATATTCGCTGTCAGAAGAGTCCATTCGCCAGTTTATCGCAAAATCAGCAATGAGAAATTTCATTATACAACTAACCGTTTCAAAAGAATGGGGAAACGAAAAAATAAGGAATGAGGAGCTTTCAATAAGCAAATGTTTAGATGGTACGATTAGGACATTTGCTTATTTTTTTACATAATGAAAATTCTATTCCCCAAAGTATTGAAAAATAAAAGTTTGGGGAATAGAATAAGGAGAGAGGTGATGGAACGTGATTTTGAAGCGTGACCTGTATTTAGAGCGGTTACACAAGCAGAAGGACAAGGACTTAGTGAAGATTATCACCGGAATTCGACGTTGTGGCAAGTCCACGCTGCTTTTTGATTTGTATTATCAGAGGTTGCTTGATGATGGGGTGCCGGCTGACCATATCATCAAAATTGCTATCGACAATATCAAAAATAGAGAACTGCTGAATCCTGTGCGTCTTTATGATGAACTGGCTGGCAGGATGAGCGGTGGCGGTCGGTATTACGTATTCTTGGATGAGATCCAGTTGGTGGATGGATTCGAGGATGTTGTGAACGGAATAAAGCGAGATTTTGACTGCGACGTTTACATCACAGGATCAAATTCCAAGTTCTTGTCTACAGACATCAATACCAAGTTTCGTGGGCGTGGTATTGAATTAAAGATGTTTCCCCTGAGCTTTAGCGAATACTATGGATTCCGACGGGGGGACAAGCGGGAGGCATTCAACGAGTATATGATGTATGGCGGTATGCCGTACCTGATTCAGGAACGGGAGCCAATGCAAAGAGCAGAGTATCTTCGCACCATCACGGAAACTGTGTTTACGGATGACATTGTTGAGCGGTATGGCATTCGCAATACGGATGTTCTTCGGTCATTGCTGAGTCTATTATGCTCAAGCATCGGTTCCTATGTATCTAGTCGTAAGATTGCGGCAACGCTTAAGAGCAACGGCCATGCAAGCATCGATCATAAGACGATTATCAAATATATCGACTACCTTTGCGATTCATTTCTGTTTTACCGAGCAGATCGCTATGACATCAAGGGAAAAGCCTATCTCAAAACGCTCTATAAGTATTATGCTGTGGATATCGGAGTGCGCAATGCGTTTTTAAATTTCCGTCAGATTGAGCCAACGCATACCATCGAAAATATTGTTTATCTTGAATTGCTGCATAGGGGATTTATCGTAGACATTGGAAAAAACGATCAGAAGGAAATTGACTTCGTTGCCAGGAATATGAAGGATACATACTACATTCAGGTATCATATACGCTGATTGATGAGAACACACGTGAACGTGAACTGGGATCATTCAAGAAGCTGGATGATGGATATAAGAAGATTGTGGTAACGATGGATGATGATCCATTCACAGATCTTGGAAATGGGTACAAGAAAATCAATATGATAGATTTTCTTCTGGACGAAGAGTCACTGGAAAAAGTTTAAGGTTTAAACAATCGAGAGATAAAAGACAAATGGAGGTTGATTTGTTCTTGGGTATCTTGAATCCTTGGCTGAATGAGCAAGAAAACAATACAGGCGTCACATCATATTAATGTATCACAGCCTTCCTTTAGGAAATAACTCCAACAATTATGATTTGATTTTAAAGAATAAGGAACGCTTGCTGAGCTTTGAAGAACCTACACGGTTCATTTTCTCGCATTCGGCATTGCGTGAGGGCTGGGATAATCCGAATGTATTCCAAATCTGCACGTTGAAGCAGAGTGATAACCAGACGGCAAAACGCCAGGAAGTCGGGCGAGGCATGCGTCTTTGTGTGGATCAGAAGGGGAATCGCATGGATGCAGAAAGCTGCGGTGACCTGGTACAGGAGCTGAATTTATTGACGGTTATCGCGAGCGAAAGCTATACAAATTTCGTGACCGATTTGCAGAAGGATATGCGGGATGATTTGAATTCCCTGTATCGTCAGCGTCAGGCGACCATGGATTTCTTTGCAGGTAAGGTGCTGAAGATTGCGGAGCAGCCGGTGAAACTAGATGAAAAACAGGCAAAAGTGATTTATCAGTATCTTTGCCGTAATGAATTTGTCAATGAAGATGATCATATTACGGAAAGCTATAAGACGGCAGCCGCTGAAAAGACTTTACCGCCATTGCCAGAGAGTATCTTGCAGGGAGTGCCAACCAAACTTCTTGAGGATAAGGCGCAGACCATGCAAAGTATCAGTGCTGGTGTGCATGAACTGATCCAAAGTGTCTTTGATGATGATATGTTTAAACAGATGATAGAGGATGGTAATAAGCCGAAGATCAGGGAGAATCCATTGAATGATAATTTCCAAAAGCAGGAATTCCAGAAGCTTTGGCAGGAGATTAATCATCACTATGCCTATACAGTATCCTTTAATTCAACAGAGCTTATTGAAAAGGCAGCGATTCACATCGATGATAAACTTTATGTCAGCCAACTGCAGTATACCATGGAGTATGCCGCTCAGCAGGACACATTTGATGCGGAAATGGTAGCTGATGGCACAAGCTTTGCTAAAACACAGAGCCATACAGAGGTTCTGCGGCATCGCGATATGGGCGGTGTAACCTATGATTTATTAGGTAAGCTTGTAGAAGCAACAAACCTTACGCGCCGGACTGTGGCAGCTATTTTACAGAAAATCAAGCCAGGCACGTTTGCGATGTATCAGCAAAATCCAGAGGAATTTATTCGTAAGACCGGGCACTTGATCAATGAGGAAAAGGCGGCTATGATTGTTGAGAAAATAACGTATTATAAATTGGAGCAGCGTTATGACAGCACGATTTTCACGGCAGAGCAAAGGTCGGCTGATTTTGATAAGGCGTTTAAATCGTATAATCATAAGCATGTTTAGGACTATGTGTTTACTGATGGAACAGCCGAGGAAAGCGTAGAACGGCGCTTTGCTGAGAAGCTGGAAGGATCAGATGAGGTAAAGATTTATGCCAAACTGCCACGAGGCTTCCAAATTCCAACACCGGTTGGTAAATATGCCCCGGATTGGGCGATTGTATTTCATGAAGGTACTGTTAAGCACATTTATTTTGTGGCTGAGACAAAGGGGACAATGGAAAGCTTAAAGATTCGTCCAATAGAGCGAGCAAAGATTGATTGCACGAAAAAATTGTTTGATACATTGTCTAACGGTAAGGTACGGTATGACCATGTGGATAGTTATGATGAGCTGCTTAATATCATGAATAAGTAGCATGTTTGTTGTAAATAATAGCATAGGAGGTGTTTTGTGGGGGGAGGTTATTCTTATATGCACTTTAGAAGGTGGAGCCTATGAATGCGTTATGGATGGCAGGAAACGATTATATTCTTGTATCGAGTATATAATATTGGCTGTGCTTTTTCATATACTGGATTATTGGGCGTCTGTTGTTATTGAACATTTTTATCAGTCGCACAGAGGATGTTTTTTAGCGATATTAATTGATAAATTTCAACATTTGAGAAAACATTTTTTTACTATCATAAAATTTGATAAAAGCATGTAAAGCATTGATATGACTGAAAGTATAAGCATCGATAGATACCTTGCTTCTTGCATATATCACAAAATGGTGTGTCAAGCGTTTTTGAAAATGTCCCAAAAAGCTCTAAACATTAGCACCGGAAATCCGGTGCTTTTTCATACCTCTAAATAAAATTTTTTTGCAATATATTTGTGGTGTTTTATAAAATTGGATTGCCTCCATGGGTGATCTTTTGCTGGGATATTAACCTTTTTCAGCTTTGGTGCTTCCTCCACAGCTATATCAAAGGTTTTTGAGCGTTCCGCCCGTACCGGAACCTCATCCAAGGCATAGGTGCGATCATCTACTGTAAAATACATTTGTTTGCTAAA
>JGI20225J20221_1000333_pt1 | contig 94062 bp, 69 predicted proteins | sample BioMet4_FD_20221 | JGI IMG/M metagenome (IMG submission 20221) | reverse complement strand
AGATTTGTCGGCGAATACTTTCACCATATATTTGGCCCATATAGGAAGAGCTGTACGTGCTCCCTGACCATAAACCATAGAGTCGAAGTGAACATCACGATCTTCGCCTCCAACCCAACAGCCTGAAACCAATGTCGGGGTAAATCCGATAAACCAGCCATCGGAATTGTTATTTGTAGTACCGGTTTTAGCTCCCATATCGGCTTTAACACCCAAACGGCGAACACTTCCGGCTGTCCCTTCATTCACTACGGCACGAAGCATAACCAACATTTTATAGGCACTTGTGGCACTGATAACTTCTTCCATATCGGGGTTGAATGTAGCCAGTACATTTCCGGCACTATCTTCTATCTTTGTTACGAACAACGGAGCTACCCGGATACCCTTATTCGGGAAAGCGGTATAAGCGCTTACCATCTCTCCGACAGATATGTCACAAGGTCCCAAACATAGTGAAACGGTGGGTTGTATGTCGCGATTACGAACGCCGAAGCTTTGTATCAGTCGTTTCAAGGCATAAGGATTAAGCTTACTCATCAGATATGCGGTAATCCAGTTATCCGAATTTGCCAATCCCCATTTCACAGTCACCATTTCACCGTACCGCTTTTGATTCGTGTTACGTGGTGTCCATGGCTGATTATTCTCATCAAGTAATGTATAAGGTACGTGGCGTGCTTCATCACATGGAGAGAAACCGCTCTCCATTGCCAACGTATAAAGATAAGGTTTGATAGTAGATCCCACCTGACGACGTCCCATCATCGCCATGTCATACTGGAAGTAATGGAAGTTAGGACCACCGACATAAGCTTTCACATGTCCGTTACGTGGATCCATTGACATAAATCCGGCACGCAGGAAGTATTTATAATAGCGAATGGAATCCATTGGCGTCATAACCGTATCACGTTCACCATTCCAACTGAATACGGACATCTCTTCCGGTGTATTGAAGGCTTTCTGTATTTCGCTTTCGGACATACCGGCATTTTTCATATTATGATAACGATCGCTCTGTTTCATAGCGCGCATCATAATATCATCCATTTGTTGCTGGGAGATTTTATTGGTGAACGGAGCAGTTCTTCTGCCCTTCTTTTCTTGGAAGAAATGTCCTTGCAGGTCTTTCAAATGTTCTTCCACAGCTTCTTCGGCATATTGCTGCATACGTGAGTCAATTGTGGTGTAGATTTTCAGACCATCGGTATAAAGATTGTATTTGGTACCATCGTTTTTGGTATTCTTTTCGCACCAGCCATACATGGGATTGGTTTCCCAATCAAGTGAATCTTCGTAATATTGTTGCATTTGCCATGAACGGTAATCACCCCGATCCGGTTTCTTTGCCGTAAGCACCTTGCGAAGATATTCGCGGAAGTAAGTAGCCAAACCTTCTTTATGGTCGACACGGTGATAATTCAACGTTAAAGGAAGTGCTTGAAGTGAGTCACATTCTTCGGAAGTGATATAGTCTGCCTTACGCATCTGATCTAAAACGACATTACGACGTCCGCGGGAACGTTCGTTAAAACGTACAGGATTAAAGTATGCAGGGTTTTTACACATACCGATCAATGTCGCTGCCTCTTCTATCTTGAGCTGGCTTGGTTCACAGCCGAAGTAAGTAAATGCTGCTGTTTTTATACCTACGGCATTGTTGAGGAAGTCGAACTTATTGAGATACATCGTCAGAATCTCTTCCTTTGTATAGTAACGCTCCAATTTTACAGCAATAACCCACTCAATAGGCTTTTGGAACAAACGCTCAATTATATTGTCTGCGCTCGGTGAAAAAAGCTGCTTGGAAAGCTGCTGGGTAATGGTACTACCTCCACCGGCATTTTTTTGAAAGAATAAACCGCGCTTTACTATTGCACGGAACAATGCGATGGCGTCAATGCCTGAATGGCTTTTGAAACGTACGTCTTCTGTTGCAATCAACGCATTGACAACATTGGGAGACAGTTCGTTATACCCTACATAAATACGGTTTTCCTTACTGTAAGAGTAGGTTCCAAGTACTTGTCCGTCTTCGGACATTACTTCCGTAGCAAATTTATAATTGGGATTTTCCAAATCTTCAACAGGAGGCATATAGCCTATCCACCCCTTTGCAATGGAAAAGAATATAATTACACTCGTCAATACGACGACTCCCAGAAAAATCCAAAGTCCTTTTACAACTATGTTTTAATCAATAATGGTTGTCAAAGTTCAACTCCCTACAATAATCGGGCAAAATGTAACGGAAAAACTAATCGGATGATATAAAACAACGGGATAGCCCTTCAAAATAAACCCTGACGTGAAAGAATTTCAAAGGATGGAATGCATGGATTGCACTTTTTATAGAGAGAAATTGCGCACCTTAAGTAGGTAGGTTAGCGGACTGGTTAATAAATGAAAAATGGTTCTGGGAAAAGCGGTAAATAAAGAAGCAATGCGGATCAGGTAAGCCGAATTAATAGGTTAATATACNNAGACTTGCATACAAAGAAAAAGTAGACCCGTCTGTTGGTCCCTAAACAGATAGTNNCTTTGGGGTCAACAGATGGTCCCTCCTTTATATCGAACAGATGGTNGTNTTTGCATGCAACAGACCATCTGTTTTTACTATTTAATATTNTNCCCAACTCTTTATAGCCAAATTCATCAAGTGTCATTGTGCAGAATGCATTGATGAAAAGCACTTAGCCAAACGTCCGTTGGTAATCAATGGAACATTGAGGTCGATAGCGGCCCCACGTACGGAATCTTATAAACCGTTGTCCAAACTCNCCTGCCGTAAGGGTTTTTGGGAATGTTTACTACCATTCATCCAATTTCCCTATTGTGGAGCATTTNCNAAGCTTGTGGATGCCTCCTGTCTCGCTAGGCCAGTTATACGCNGGTATTCTCAACTCCATTGTCGGTCAGGAAATTTTGAAGTACCTCCGGTTGGCAAAGAGTTTTAATAAACCTTTCTCCTGCAANNTACGCGCNNNGCCAAGGCATATCCACTTTTTGTTTCGGAGTACCGGTAGACAGAAAGGNTGTTCTTCTTCGGTATGCGATANCNGACAGAAAAGGCATTGCCTTTCCAGAATGGCAGCAGAAGTAATCNGAAGCAATACAACCAACTTCACCGGTAGAGTGCCATATCCACTCCAAGCACAGGGTCGGCCTTNTGCAGACGATTGAANGAGAACTGNCCTGGCTTTGATACCTACATAATCCAATTCAAACAAGTTCTTGCTGGGGCGTTCCACCGGCAAACCAAGCATTACCTTGGTAGCCAATTCGATGAAGTTAATCTTCAACACCTTGCTGACAAAGGGGAATGAACGGCTGGCACGCAGATTACATTCAATTACCTTGATGTCGTTTTCACGAGCCAGATATTGGATATTGAATGGCCCTGAGATGTTCAATTCACGGGCAATTTCACGACTGATACGTTTAATGCGGCGTACGGTTTCCACATAAAGTTTTTGCGGTGGGAACTGTATGGTAGCGTCTCCGGAGTGTACCCCGGCAAACTCGATGTGCTCGGAAATGGCATACGCTACGATTTCACCGTTTTGTGCTACGGCGTCCATCTCTACCTCTTTAGCATGTTCGATGAACTGACTTACAACAACCGGATGTTTTTTGGATACGTTAGCTGCAAGCTGCAAGAAGCGTTCCAGTTCTTCCTGGTTGGAGCAGACATTCATTGCCGCACCGGACAATACGTAAGAAGGACGAACCAATACGGGGAATCCGACTTCTTCCACAAAGCCGTTGATATCTTCCATTGATGTAAGCTCTCTCCAACGGGGTTGATCCACTCCGATACGGTCGAGCATAGCCGAGAATTTTTCACGGTCTTCAGCATTATCAATACTTTTTGCCGTTGTTCCGAGAATAGGAATATCTTGTGCATCAAGACGAAGAGCGAGATTATTCGGTATCTGACCACCGGTAGAGACAATAACACCGTGAGGATTTTCCAGTTCGAGNATATCCATTACACGTTCAAAAGTCAACTCGTCAAAGTAAAGACGGTCGCACATATCATAGTCGGTGGAAACAGTCTCCGGGTTATAATTGATCATGACACTGCGGTAACCTTCCTTACGTATGGTATTCAATGCCTGAACACCGCACCAGTCAAATTCCACACTGGANCCGATACGGTATGCNCCCGAACCGAGAACGACAATTGAGCGGTGNTCACCTAGATAATGCACATCATTTGATGTACCGCTATAAGTCAGATATAAGTAATTGGTCTGAGCCGGATATTCGGCAGCCAATGTATCTATTTGCTTCACTACAGGGACAATGCCTACGCTCTTACGATGGTTGCGTACATAAAGAATTCCATCTTCNATATCCCCCTCGTAACCGATGGCACGGGCGATCTGAAAATCGGAATATCCTTGCACCTTAGCCGTTTTTAGAAGCTCTTTAGGCATATCCACAATCTGCTTATGATTATTACCCCATTGTTCCAGCTCTTTAGCTGTTTTGGTAATATTCATCAGTTTATCGAGGAACCAACGGTCAATCTTGGTCAACTCATGTATCTGATCAACGGTATATCCGGCACGGAAAGCTTCGGATATCACAAAAATTCGTTTATCAGTNGGTTCACGNAGCGCTTTGTCAATATCGGGAATGACCAGTTCTTTATTCTCAACGAAGCCGTGCATACCCTGACCTATCATACGAAGACCTTTCTGAATTGCTTCTTCGAATGTACGTCCGATAGCCATAACTTCACCAACGGATTTCATTGAAGAACCCAGTTCTTTATCTACGCCATGGAACTTACCCAAGTCCCAACGAGGTATCTTGCAGACTACATAGTCCAACGCCGGTTCGAAGAAAGCACTGGTAGTTTTTGTCACCGAGTTTTTCAGATCAAACAAACCATATCCCAAGCCCAACTTCGCCGCAACAAATGCCAACGGATAACCTGTAGCCTTGGATGCCAGAGCTGAAGATCGGCTCAAGCGTGCATTTACTTCAATCACTCTATAATCTTCACTTTCAGGATCATAAGCATACTGAACATTACATTCACCAACAATTCCGATATGACGGATAATGCGAATGGCAAGCTCGCGCAATTTATGATAATCAGTGTTAGTCAGAGTCTGACTGGGTGCTATTACGATTGACTCTCCAGTATGAATACCCAGCGGGTCAAAGTTTTCCATGTTACAAACCGTGATACAATTATCGAATCGGTCGCGAACAACTTCATACTCCACTTCTTTCCACCCGCGCAATGATTTTTCCACAAGTACCTGGGGAGAGAAAGAGAAAGCTTTTTCAACCAGCACATCAAGTTCCTGCTCATTATCACAAAAACCCGAACCGAGACCACCCAATGCATAAGCAGCACGCACAATAACCGGATAGCCCAGCTGCGCAGCAGCACGACGTGCATCAATAGCGTTCTCTACCGCTTCACTCTTAATGGTTTTGACATTGATCTCATTAAGCTTTCTCACAAAAAGTTCACGATCCTCAGTATCCATGATGGCTTGAACCGGAGTACCCAAAACTTTTAAGTTGTATTTTTCAAGAATCCCTTCTTTGTAGAGTGCCACACCACAGTTTAATGCAGTCTGTCCACCAAAAGCCAACATGATACCTTCGGGGCGTTCTTTCTCTATTACCTTTTCTACAAAATAAGGAGTAACCGGAAGAAAATAAATCTGATCGGCAACTCCCTCTGAAGTCTGTACGGTAGCAATGTTAGGGTTGATAAGTATGGTATGTATACCTTCCTCTTTCAACGCTTTAAGTGCCTGCGATCCGGAATAGTCGAACTCACCGGCTTCACCGATCTTCAGTGCGCCCGAACCAAGCAACAGGACTTTCTTTATATTGTTTTCTTTCATTTCTTATTTATTCAATTATTCATTCAGTCTATCAGCTATCGTTTTATTTCAACACACTCTCATCTATTCTCACAGCAGCTTTACGAATTCATCAAACAAGAACTCCGTATCAGTAGGACCACTTGCTGCTTCCGGATGGAACTGTGCAGAAAACCATGGGTTATGTTTGTGCTTGATTCCTTCATTCGATCCATCATTCATATTGATGAATAANGGTTCCCANGCTTCAGTCAGGGTGTTGTTGTCNACGGCATAACCATGATTTTGTGAGGTAATGAANCANCGTTCAGTACCCACCATACGAACAGGTTGATTGTGACTGCGATGGCCATATTTCAGTTTGTAGATCTTTGCGCCTCCAGCTTTTGAAAGCAACTGATTACCCATACAGATACCGAAGATAGGCAACTTCTCATTTTGCATTGCTTTACGGATGTTTTGCACCGCAGCATCACAAGTATCAGGGTCGCCAGGACCATTGGAGATAAACAATCCATCAAACTGTAAACCGTTATAGTCGTAATCCCAAGGTACACGGACTACTTCCACTCCACGTTTCAGTAAACAGCGAATGATATTCGACTTCACTCCACAATCCACCAAAACCACTTTTTTCTTTTGAGAGACAGTAAGGTCAGCATTTATCGAAGCCTTATCGGCATCTATGCTATAAGAAGAGACAGACTTATCGGAGTAGACAATCACTTCTTTGCAACTCACGCGGTCTACATAGTTAATGTCACTGTAACTCTCTGTTTTTACACTTTCGTCTTCACCGTCAAAGACAATACGTCCCATCATTACGCCATGCTCGCGAAGTACTTTTGTCAATTCACGGGTGTCGATACCGGTTATCCCGGGTACTTCCTCACGTTTTAACCACTCGCCCAAGCTTTCTACAGCATTCCAATGACTGTAGTTCTCGCTGTAGTCGCTCACGATAATTGCTTCGGCATGAATACGTTCGCTTTCCATAAGAGTAGCCAGCCCGTTAGCTTCAATAGTAAAAGGCGGTACTCCATAGTTACCTACCAGCGGATAGGTCAAAGTCATTAACTGCCCGGCATACGAAGGATCGGTCAGACTCTCGGGATACCCTGTCATGGCTGTGTTAAAGACCACCTCACCCGCTACCGGTTTTTCATAACCAAACGACTTTCCGTGAAAACGGCTCCCGTCGTCAAGGATAAGAGTTACATTTCTCATTCTTTATATTTGCATTTACTATCCACAGAAAGGTTCTCAATTCAAGCTTTAAAAACCGGACTGAAAACCTATGTGAATTGTACATATTAAATAATACAACAATTTCTATCTACTACCTGCAAGTCACTCTGTGTATGCTTTGATGGCTTCAAAGCATCAATCTACCCAATTCTGAAGATACATCCGAAAAATTAAATTCTGACTTTCGGATGTATGCATTGTTCTCAGAACTGATATACTTGCTCAATATAATTAATGAATGCGGTATTCAGCATCCTGACGCCACCAGGCGTGGGATAATCACCACTGAAGTACCAGTCACCCTTATTTTTAGGACATGCCTCATGCAAACCTTGCAAAGGCTGATATACAATCTTAACTTTCGCTTTTGTACTTTTTGGGGTAAGCAGCTCAACCATCTTTGCAGAAATTTCTTCATCGGTGAACGGTGCATAAATCTCTTTCACGTGATTCACCATCTGCTCTTTAGGCAAGCCAACCTGATCTTTCGATTTCCGATAGGCAGCTGCTATAATATCTTTCATATCACGTTCTTTCAACAACTCAATGGCAGCTTTGAACGCAATAAACTCACTCATCTTTGCCATATCAATGCCATAGTAGTCGGGGTAACGAACCTGTGGTGATGAAGAAACGATAATAATCTTCTTTGGACCAAGGCGGTCGAGAATACCAATGATACTCTGTTTTAACGTCGTACCACGAACAATACTATCATCTATTATCACCAGATTATCCACTCCCGGCACAAGACTGCCGTATGTAATATCATACACGTGCGCTGCAAGGTCGTTGCGACTATTTCCTTCGGCAATAAACGTTCGTAACTTTATATCTTTTATGGCTACCTTTTCGCTACGAATACGACGGGATAAGATACGCTCCAATTCTTCATGATCGGGAGCATGACCCAATGCCGCTATTTGCTGTACTTTCTCTTCATTCAAGTAGTCGTCAAGTCCTTGCAACATACCGTAGAAAGCAACTTCGGCTGTATTTGGGATGAAAGAGAAAACAGAATGGTCAATATCATAGTTGATGGCCTTCAATATATTAGGAACGAGTTTTTCCCCCAATAATTTTCGTTCTTTATAGATTTCAATATCACTTCCACGTGAGAAATAAATTCTCTCGAATGAGCAGGGACGTACTTCACGAACTTTATTGACTTGTACGGTCCGTAACTTACCGGCTTTATTGATCAGAACAGATTGTCCCGGCAATAACTCTTTCACGGATTCAGCAGGAACGTTGAATGCGGTTTGTATTACAGGACGTTCGGAAGCCAAGACGGCTATCTCGTCATCTTGATACCAGAATGCAGGACGAATACCCCACGGATCACGCAAAGCAAACATCTCTCCGCTTCCGGTCAATCCGCACATGACATAGCCACCATCCCATTCTTTACTTGATGTGCGTAACACATTAGCCAGATCAATATGCTCTTCAATATAGTTGGTAATGTCCATACCTGTCAATCCTTCGGCTTCCGCTAAGTTGAAGACACGCTCCACTTCACGATCCAACCGGTGACCGACCTGTTCCAACATGATATAAGTATCGGCATATTTCCGGGGATGCTGTCCTATCGCTGTAATTCGGGCAAAGATCTCATCCACATTAGTCAGATTGAAATTTCCGCAGAGGGCTAGATTTTTAGCCCGCCAGTTATTTCGTCGCAAGAAAGGATGTACATACGAAATTCCNGATTTTCCGGTAGTGGAATAGCGNAAATGNCCCATATAAACCTCTCCNGCAAATGGAAGGTTNTGCTTGGCAAAGTCGGCATCGTGCAATTGTTCTTTTGTCAACTCTTTGAAGTAGCCTTGTACCGAACCAAATATCTCGGTTATAGCTCCCGAACCGAGAGCACGTTCGCGGAACATATATTCTTCCCCCGGATTAGCTTCCAATTTCACACAAGCTAATCCAGCTCCTTCTTGTCCGCGATTATGCTGTTTCTCCATCAAAAGATAAAGCTTATTCAAACCATACATCCACGTACCATACTTTTCTTCATAGTATGACAAAGGTTTCAACAAGCGTATCATGGCAACGCCACATTCGTGCTTAAGTTCTTCCATTATATATATTAATTATACCAAGTAAATCAATCTGTTTATACCTTATTATAATGTCACTATTATTCCACCGTAACCGATTTGGCCAAATTACGAGGTTGATCTACATCCATTCCTTTACATACTGCAATATGATAAGCCAATAGCTGCAGAGGAACCGTTGCAACTAAAGGATCAAGGCATTCTATCGTTTCAGGAAGTTCAATGCAAGTATCCGCAATCTTACTAATCACAGAATCACCTTTAGTCACCAATGCTATGACTTTACCTTTACGCGCTTTGATTTCTTGTATATTGCTTAAAACTTTTTCATATAATCCGTTGTGTGTAGCAATGACGACCACAGGCATTTCTGCATCGACGAGTGCAATGGGACCGTGTTTCATCTCTGCTGCAGGGTAGCCCTCGGCATGAATATATGATATTTCCTTTAACTTTAAAGCTCCTTCCAACGCCACCGGATAACTATATCCACGACCTAGATAAATGAAGTTATGAGCGTATGTGAATATTTTGGATAATTCGGCAATACGTTCATTCAGGCATAAAACCTCCCTCATCTTATCCGGAATGGTATTCAGTTCGTGTACAATATTGAGGAACTGTTCTTCGTCAATAGTCTTCTTCTCCTTGGCAAGTGTCAGCGCAAGCATTGTCAATACGGTTACCTGTCCGGTAAAAGCTTTGGTAGAAGCAACTCCGATCTCAGGACCGACGTGAATATAGGAACCTGTATGTGTTGCTCTTGGAATAGACGAACCAATAGCATTACATATACCATATATAAAAGCTCCACGGCTTTTCGCCAATTCTACAGCTGCCAATGTATCGGCGGTCTCACCACTTTGTGAGATTGCAATTACCACATCATTACTGTCTATTACCGGATCACGATAGCGAAATTCAGAAGCATATTCTACTTCTACCGGAATACGACACAAACTTTCAATAAGATGTTTCCCTATTAAAGCGGCATGCCATGAAGTACCACATGCCACTATGACAAAACGCTTGGCTGCCAACAACCGCTCTTTATAATCAATGACAGCGGAAAGGACTACGTTGGTACCCTCCACATTGATACGTCCGCGCATACAGTCATGAATACAATCAGGTTGTTCAAAGATCTCCTTCAACATAAAATGCGGATAACCGCCTTTCTCCAACTGCCCGATATTTAGAGCTACCGTCTTTACTTCATGTGGACACTCCACATTATGCAAATTGACAACTTTAAGCTTTTCACCTCTTTTAATTACGGCAATCTCTTCATCTTCGAGATATACAACCTTATCGGTATATTCAACTATAGGCGTTGCATCCGAAGCCAAAAAATACTCATTTTTTCCGATCCCTACAACCAGCGGGCTACTCTTACGCGCCGCTATAATTTCATCCGGATTATTTCTGTCCAATATTGCAATCGCATACGCTCCTACAACTTCTCCCAAAGCCAACTGTACAGCCGTAAGCAAATCAATGTTGTTACTCACCTGAATATATTCTATAAGCTGTACTAATACTTCGGTATCGGTACTACTTTTGAATTTATATCCTTTAGCTTGAAGTTTATCTTTGAGAACAGCGTAATTTTCAATAATGCCGTTGTGAATGAGAGCGAGTCTTTCGGAAGAGGAATAATGAGGGTGAGCGTTTGCGGGACTGGGCTCTCCATGAGTAGCCCAACGAGTATGAGCAATACCGATATTGCCCGAAATGTCTTTTTGAGTGACAAAAGTTTCCAGTTCGGAGACCTTCCCTTTCGTCTTATATACATTTAATTGCCGGTTATCATTAATTAATGCTACCCCCGCACTATCATACCCACGATACTCTAACCGTTTTAAGCCTTTGATAAGGATGGGGTAGGCTTTCCTTTGACCTATATAGCCTACAATTCCACACATAATATATAGTTTTGATTTTGCGCTGCAAAGATACATATTCTTATGAACATTAAGTCATTCTTTCTTTCATTTTATTTATCAAATAAACAGAAAATATCGAGAATTAATTACTTTACCACAAATCTGTAAAAGCAACGAACAATCTTAAAAAAAATGCCACAACTTTCATATTGAAACCAAATAAAAACAAAANAGTTACAATCAATCAAAATAAAANCATTTAAATAACGAATTTGAAACANGAAAAACACACACGTATATTTTATTAGAAGTAAACAATAATAAGACAATAACATATTGCAGTTAAATCACTATATTTGCGGAACAATTTGACAGGACTAATGGTCGTAATCTGACATTAAAGTAAACTTAGAATGATGAAAAAAGAACTTTTTAACAACGAAACAGAAGCAATGCCTTACCAGCGACAGCCCAAGCAGTTGGGCTTGTACGACTCAGCCAATGAGCACGATGCTTGTGGCGTCGGTATGTTGGTAAACATCAATGGCAACAAATCACACGATTTAGTAGAATCTGCACTTAAGGTATTAGAAAACATGCGCCATCGTGGAGCTGAAGGCGCCGACAATAAGACTGGCGATGGTGCCGGGATTATGCTACAAATTCCACATGAATTTATCCTTTTACAAGGCATACCTGTTCCTGAAAAGGGTAAATATGGTACAGGTCTCCTTTTCCTTCCTAAAAACGAAAAAGATCAAGCTGCTATTCTGAGCATCATTATTGAGGAGATAGAAAAAGACGGCTTAACTTTAATGCATTTACGCAACGTGCCTACCTGCCCTGAAATTTTAGGTGAATCGGCACTTGCAGCAGAACCGGATATCAAACAGATTTTCATCACAGGCTTTACCGAGAGTGAAACTGCGGACAAAAAGCTCTATTTAATAAGAAAAAAAATAGAAAACAGAGTACGTAAATCGGAAATAGCCACACGTGACGATTTTTATATTGTATCACTGTCAACAAAGAATATAATCTATAAGGGAATGCTCTCTTCATTGCAATTGCGCAATTACTTCCCTGACCTTACCAATAACTACTTTACCAGTGGACTTGCTTTGGTTCACTCACGATTTAGTACCAATACATTTCCGACATGGGGATTGGCACAACCTTTCCGTCTATTAGCTCACAATGGTGAAATAAATACCATACGTGGAAATAGAGGATGGATGGAAGCCCGTGAAAGTGTCCTTTCGTCTCCTTCATTGGGTGATATTAAGGATTTTCGTCCCATTATTCAACCGGGAATGAGTGATAGTGCTTCATTGGATAATGTTTTGGAATTCTTAGTCATGAGCGGTTTGAGTCTGCCTCATGCCATGGCAATGCTTGTACCGGAATCTTTCAATGAAAAAAATCCTATTAGTGAAGACCTGAAGGCTTTCTATGAATACCACTCCATATTAATGGAACCATGGGATGGTCCGGCAGCTTTATTGTTCAGCGACGGACGTTACGCCGGTGGTATGCTCGATCGTAATGGGCTTCGTCCTGCTCGTTACCTCATTACACACAATGGAATGATGGTTGTTGCAAGTGAAGTCGGAGTTATGGACTTTGAGCCTGCCGATATTAAAGAAAAAGGTCGTTTACAACCAGGCAAAATACTATTGATCGATACCGAGAAAGGACAGATTTATTATGACGGTGAATTGAAAAGACAACTTGCAGAAGCAAAACCTTATCGCACTTGGCTCACGACAAACCGCATTGAACTAGATGAATTAAAAAGTGGTCGTACAGTTCCTCATAGCGTAAAAGACTATGATCGTATGTTGCGTACATTTGGATATACGAAAGAAGATATTGAACGTGTTATTGCTCCAATGTCACTAAATGGAGCAGAGCCCACAAATTCAATGGGTAATGACACCCCGTTAGCTGTTCTTTCTGACAGACCACAACTATTATTCAGCTATTTCCGCCAGCAATTTGCACAAGTAACCAATCCTCCTATCGACCCTATTCGTGAAGAGTTGGTTATGTCACTGACAGAATATATTGGGGCTGTAGGTATGAATATCCTTACTCCGAGTCCGAGCCACTGCAAAATGGTAAGTCTCAACCACCCTATTTTAAGCAATGGTCAATTGGATATACTTTGCAATATCCGCTATAAAGGATTTAAGACAGTGAAAGTTCCCATGTTGTTCGAAGTTTCTAAAGGACGCTCCGGACTTCAGGAAGCTATTGCAAACTTATGCAAACAAGCGGAAGATTCAGTGACCGAAGGTGTGAATTATATCGTACTAAGCGATCGTGAAGTAGACGCTACTCACGCTGCAATCCCATCATTACTTGCAGTAAGTGCAGTACACCATCACTTGATATCTGTAGGAAAAAGAGTACAGACTGCATTGATAGTAGAAAGCGGTGAAATTCGTGAAGTAATGCATGCCGCTTTATTACTTGGCTTCGGTGCGAGCGCCCTCAATCCTTATATGGCATTCGGCATTATCGATCANTTGGTAGCAAAAAAGGAAATACAACTTGATTATGCTACAGCAGAAAAAAAATATATTAAATCCATCTGCAAAGGCTTATTTAAAATTATGAGTAAGATGGGTATAAGTACTATTCGTTCTTACCGAGGTGCCAAGATTTTTGAAGCTGTCGGTTTGAGTGAAGAATTAAGCGGTGCTTATTTCGGAGGATTAAAATCAACAATCGGAGGTATCCGTTTAGATGAAATAGCCCGTGATGCAATTGCTATGCACGATGCAGGTTTTACATCTAATCATGACGGTGAATTATTGCCTAATATAGGTATATATGCATACCGTAAAGATGGCGAAAAGCATGCTTGGAATCCGGAGACGATAAGCACATTGCAGCTTGCCACTCGTTTAGGTAGTTACAAGAAATTTAAAGAATTCACGAATTTAGTAGATAATAAAGATGTTCCTATCTTCTTACGTGATTTTCTTGATTTCCGTCGCAATCCTATCTCAATAGATAAAGTAGAGCCTGTTGAGAACATCATGCACCGTTTCGTAACCGGTGCCATGAGCTATGGCTCCATCAGTCGCGAAGCACACGAAGCTATGGCACTGGCCATGAATAAAATACACGGACGTAGCAATACCGGTGAAGGAGGTGAAGATAGTGAACGCTTCAAACCATTACCAGATGGTTCCAGTATGCGTAGTGCAATTAAGCAGGTAGCATCAGGACGATTCGGTGTGACCACAGAATATTTAGTAAATGCCGATGAAATTCAAATTAAGATAGCACAGGGTGCAAAACCGGGAGAAGGCGGACAACTTCCCGGATTTAAAGTAGATAATGTGATTGCAAAAACACGTCACTCCATTCCGGGAATATCTCTTATCTCTCCCCCACCTCATCATGATATTTATTCTATCGAAGACTTAGCGCAATTAATCTTCGATTTGAAAAACGTGAATCCAAAAGCAAAAGTTAGTGTAAAACTCGTTGCTGAAACTGGCGTAGGTACTATTGCAGCGGGTGTAGCCAAAGCTAAAGCCGATCTTATTGTTATCTCAGGTGCCGAAGGTGGTACAGGTGCTTCACCAGCCTCTTCTATTCGCTATGCCGGTATTTCTCCTGAAATCGGATTAAGCGAAACCCAGCAAACATTGGTAATAAACGGATTACGCGGACAAGTGATGCTTCAGACAGATGGTCAGTTGAAGACTGGTCGTGATATCATACTTATGGCAATGTTGGGAGCTGAAGAATTCGGATTTGCAACTTCGGCATTAATAGTTCTCGGCTGTGTAATGATGCGTAAATGCCATCAAAACACATGTCCGGTTGGTGTTGCAACTCAAAATCAGGAATTACGCAAACGCTTCCATGGACGCAGCGAATATCTTGTAAACTTCTTCACCTTCCTTGCCGAAGAAGTACGCGAATATCTTGCTGAAATTGGTGTTGAGAAATTGGATGATATAATAGGAAGAACCGATTTAATCGTCCGTAAGCCGCAAAGCAATATCAAAAAGCACAGCCTTATCAACTTTGATAATATCCTGACTCGTATAGATAATGATGCGGCTATCCGTCACACCATCAATCAGCAGCATGGAATAGATAAGGTAAAAGATGTGGAAATTCTTAGCGCAGCTGCCGAAGCTTTAGAAAACCAAAAGGAAATTTCTTTGGAATATACNATTGCAAATACCGATCGGGCTGTCGGAGCTATGTTATCTGGAGCCATTGCAACCAAATATGGAGAGAAAGGATTGCCTGAACAAACCCTTAATATTAAGTTTAAAGGTTCTGCCGGACAGTCTTTCGGAGCTTTCCTTGTACCGGGAGTTAATTTCAAATTGGAAGGTGAAGCTAATGACTACTTAGGAAAAGGTTTAAGTGGCGGTAGAATCGCAGTCTTGCCTCCGGTGCGTAGTAATTTTGAAGCAGAAAAGAATACCATTGCCGGTAATACCATACTTTATGGTGCTACAAGCGGTGAAGTATATATAAATGGACGCGTAGGCGAACGCTTTGCAGTTCGTAATTCCGGTGCTACTGCTGTAGTTGAAGGAGTTGGAGATCACTGTTGTGAGTATATGACCGGGGGACGCGTAGTGGTTCTTGGACAAACCGGACGAAATTTCGCAGCCGGTATGAGTGGTGGTGTAGCTTATGTATGGAATAAGGATGATAATTTTGATTATTTCTGCAATATGGAAATGGTGGAATTATCTTTGATTGAAGAAGCTTCTTATCGTAAAGAACTTCATGAGCTCATTCGCCAGCATTATCTGTACACCGGTTCAAAACTGGCCCGTACAATGCTCGATGATTGGAGTAGATATGTAGATCAATTCATCCAGATAGTACCGATTGAATACAAAAAGGTATTACAGGAAGAACAAATGAAGAAGCTGCAACAAAAGATTGCAGATATGCAAAGAGACTATTAAGGATTTAATAGTTGAAGATTAAGAATTCAAAAATCAGAATTACGCCTATATTGTCAATGTATACCGACAGGTGTAAGTACTCCTCGATTTTCAACTCTTAAGCTTCACTCTTCAACCTTCAATTCTCTATTATAATCTATTGTTTAACAACTTTCAATTGTCAATTCTCAATTGCATAAGATTGTGAATTTTCAACTTTCAATTACACTAAAATGGGAGATCCTAAAGCATTTTTAAATATACCACGACAGGAAGCGGGATACCGCCCTGTACATGAACGCATCACCGACTTCAGTCAGGTGGAGCAAACGTTGAATAGCCACGACCGCAAATTACAAGCATCTCGCTGTATGGACTGCGGTGTACCCTTCTGCCATTGGGCATGCCCTATCGGCAATAAGCAACCTGAATACCAAGACGCTTTATTCAAAGGAAAATGGCGTGAAGCTTATGAAATACTCATTAGTACGGATGATTTTCCTGAATTTACCGGTCGTATCTGTCCTGCACTCTGNGAGAAATCTTGNGTATTGAAATTATCATGTGANGAACCTGTGACCATTCGTGAAAATGAAGCTGCTATAGCAGAAGCTGCATTCCGCGAAGGTTATGTTATTCCNAAAACACCTGTCCGTAATGGCAAGANAGTAGCGNTAATTGGTGCNGGNCCTGCCGGACTNACTGTTGCNAATCGTNTGAATCTTAAAGGTTATGAAATAACAATTTTCGANAGCAAGCCTATGCCGGGTGGNCTTCTCCGCTATGGTATACCAAACTTCAAATTNGANAANGGAGTTATCGACCGNCGCATGGAAATACTTGAAGCAGAAGGTATTAAATTTGAAATGGGTGTNGAAGTGGATTTAAANACATTGCCTGCCGGATTTGACGCTTATTGCATTTGTACGGGAACTCCAACGGCTCGTGATTTGAATATTCCGGGACGTGAACTAAAAGGAATATATTTGGCCTTGGATATGTTGGCTCAGCAAAATCTAATTCTTGATGGAGAAGCATTTCCTAAAGACCAGTTGGTTAATGCAAAAGGNAAGAAAGTTCTTGTTATNGGNGGTGGAGATACAGGTTCCGACTGTATCGGTACAAGCGTACGTCACGGAGCCGTTAGTGTTACACAAATAGAAATTATGCCACAACCNCCTTTGGGTCATAANCCTGCTACTCCATGGCCGCAATGGCCCATTGTNCTGAAGACAAGTTCAAGCCATGAAGANGGCTGTACGCGTCATTGGAGTTTAAACTCCAACCAGTTCATTGGTAAAAATGGTAAAGTATGTGGTGTGGAAGTGGAAGAAGTGGANTGGATNCCCGATCCAAACGGTGGGCGTTCTACTATGAAATCNACAGGGAAGAAGAAAGTCATTGATGCNGATATGGTATTATTGGCAATGGGATTCCTCAAACCGGAGCAACCTAAATTTGCCAAGAATGTATTCGTTGCAGGTGATGCTGCNCGTGGTGCAAGTCTCGTGGTACATGCCATGGCAAGCGGACAAAAGATTGCGGAGGAANTAGATGCTTATTTGAATAATCATAAATANCNCCCAAACGGGTGTATAAATACACGCAGCAAGCCCTGTAAGGACGAGCTGCGTGTTTCATCTTAAATATAAAANAGTATTAACCCCCATAACAAATAGATATATGTGTGGAATTGCAGGAATTTTCAATATAAAATCACAGACTCCGGAATTACGTCGTAAAGCATTGAAAATGGCGCAGAAAATTCGCCATCGNGGTCCCGATTGGAGTGGTATNTTTGTAGGTGGCTCTGCCATCCTGGCTCATGAACGTCTNTCTATAGTTGATCCTCAAAGTGGTGGTCAACCCCTTTATTCACCCGATCGTAAACAGATATTAGCCGTAAACGGTGAAATATACAATCATCGCGAAATCCGCTCAAAGTATGCCGGGAAATATGCATTCCAGACAGGGAGTGACTGTGAAGTAATTTTAGCTCTTTATAAAGATAAAGGCATTAACTTTCTTGAAGATCTAAATGGAATTTTCGCATTCGCACTATATGACGAAGAAACTGACGATTTTCTTATCGCGCGTGACCCGATCGGCGTTATACCTTTATATATAGGAAAAGACGCAGACGGTAAAGTATATTGTGCCAGTGAGCTAAAAGCACTCGAAGGATTTTGTGAAGAATATGAGCCATTCCTGCCCGGACATTATTATTGGGGACGTGAAGGCAAGATGCACCGTTGGTATAAGCGTGACTGGATGGAATACGACGCTGTTAAAGATAACGATGCCAAAGTTAGCGACGTTCATGATGCACTCGAAGCATCCGTACAACGTCAGTTGATGAGTGACGTGCCTTATGGAGTTCTACTTTCAGGAGGTTTGGACAGTTCTGTCATATCTGCCGTTGCAAAAAAATATGCAAGTAAACGAATTGAGACAGATAATCAATCTGAAGCATGGTGGCCACAATTGCACTCTTTTGCTATTGGATTGAAAGATGCTCCCGACTTACAAAAAGCCCGGGAAGTAGCCCAATACATCGGGACTGTACATCACGAAATAAACTATACCGTACAAGAAGGTCTTGACGCCTTAAGGGATGTGATTTACTTTATCGAAACGTATGACGTAACCACTGTTCGTGCATCCACTCCAATGTATTTATTGGCGCGTGTCATTAAATCAATGGGTATAAAGATGGTACTGAGCGGTGAAGGAGCTGACGAAGTATTCGGGGGATATCTCTATTTCCATAAAGCTCCCACCCCACAAGCATTCCACGAGGAGACTGTGCGGAAACTTTCAAAGTTGCACATGTACGACTGCCTCCGTGCCAATAAGAGCCTTTCCGCATGGGGAGTTGAAGGACGTGTACCATTCCTCGATAAAGAATTTCTTGATATGGCAATGCGTCTTAACCCTGCCGCTAAAATGTGCCCGGGAAAAGAAATTGAGAAGAAGATTGTACGTGAAGCATTTGCTGACATGTTGCCGGAAAGTGTTGCATGGCGTCAAAAAGAGCAGTTCTCCGATGGTGTAGGTTACAATTGGATTGATACGTTGAAAGCAATCACTTCGGCTGCTGTCAGTGACGAGCAAATGGAACAAGCCGCTGAACGTTTTCCTATCAATACGCCTATGAATAAGGAAGAATATTATTACAGAAGCATTTTTGAAGAACACTTCCCCAGTGACAGTGCTGCACGCAGTGTGCCAAGTGTGCCAAGTGTAGCTTGTTCTACAGCAGAGGCACTTGCATGGGATGCTGCTTTCCAAGGTAAAAATGACCCTAGCGGACGTGCTGTAGCAGGCGTACACGAAGAAGCTTACACAAAATAAGAAAATAATATCCCAAGCTATTGCTGAAGGATTGTATATCAATTTTAGATATACTGACTAATTAACGGCTTGTAACGTATAGCTATATAATAATTATATTGGATATACAAACAAACCAATAAAGAGCAGTAAATAAAGGCTTTTATAAAGTTTTTATTTACTGTTCTTTGTTTAGACAGTATTCATTATTTCGGATATCACTCCTCCCTCATAATATTGGAATAAACTCTAATTTTTATGAGTAGCGTTCATTCGTGTCAGTTGGCATACTGCCATTTCGTCGGAGAATACTCTAATTATTATTAGCAGCGTTCATTCTCCATTTAATTACTTTTAAAATCACTAAATTAGTTGTAGCTGGTAGGTAAGGCTGTAATAGCTGGTAGCTAGATGCAATGTAGCCAATGGGTAAACAAGCCGGAGCCAGTGGCTAAATGATCAATAGCCAATGGATAAACAGGCTTTAGCTGGCATCTAGATGGCAAACAACCAATGGATAAATAAATAGTAGCCCATAGCCAAATGGCATTATAACAATGCCTAAATCACAATCTTCAGCTTTTATTTATTGAAGATAAATACACTTATACTGTTTAGCGAAGACTACCTAAAATACCCCAAAAGATTTTCTCGATCTTTTGGGGTACAAATCCAAATTCAGCAATGAAGATTATCCCTTTCTTTAGGAATCCTGGAATAATCAAGAGAAACGTTTTATTTCAAAGCTATACCTTATATGATTTCAGGTTTGTGTTTTTACACCAAGATCTAAAGGATCTTTTATTTTTCTTTCAAAAAGGAACCTGGATAAGTACAAGCATTTATACGGTCCTTATTCCCCTTCTCACGAATCCATGTATCAAACTCACGTTTACCTTCTTTCAAAACGATAACACGTCCACCCGGAGTTTTATCACCATAGGTATTTCGACCACCGGATGCTCTGCCATAAGCAAATGCAACGTTGTAAAGCATGGCAATATAATCGTTCACATGATCGTGACCGGCAAACATCCCCATTACATCTCCACATTCGAGCATGTTGACAAACATTCCACTATTTACATTGGGACTGCATTCTTTCTCATTACGGTCGCCATAACGTTTACTGTCTAAAGATTCCCAAGCCTGGGTGTATTCCGGAAGAGGTATATGTATAAAAGCTAATGCAGGGAGTGGTTGCCCATTGTTTTGTTCCGTATATTTGCGGCTTTCCCTGGTATACCAATTCACTTGCGACAATCCCAACCAATCGTATCCTTTCACACCTTTTACTTTTGAATAAGCATTGGTATCAAAGCAATAAAGTAAAGCTGTTGCCTTGGCATTATTTGTAGAGCCATAAATCGGAAGCACATGGTTACCTTCACCTTTAATACCTTGTTCCACATTACTCATCATGCAATAAGGCTCCTGGCGAATGATTTCAATAATATTTTTACGGCTCACCGCATGTTCATCGTCATGATTTCCCAAGACAGCTGTCCAAGGTATCTTTCGTTTACTCAATTCTTTAGCAATTTCATCCCATGCCTGCTTTACTTCGTCCATTGTCGTATTGTCTCCGGTGAAGACAACTAAATTAGGCTTTTCTGAGTCGATAAGCTCCTTAATCATATCGCCTACAATGTTATCTTTCTCCAAATCATGTCCTAAGTGCATATCGGTAAATTGCACTATTTTAAACTCTCCATTCTTATCGAAATTCAACTTCTTCGGAGCTTCTTGAGCCTGTATACACAGGCTCATAAGCATAGTAGCAATACTGAGAATGATATTCTTTTTCATATTCTATACCCCCATTAATTTTTTTTCAACCACCAAGTTAATTGATTCGTTTTATCATTACCGGCTCCAAATTGTCGGGTAATGGCAGCTGTTACGTTATCTCCGTTATTATCATATTCTCCTTGTGGGTACATCCATCGTTTAGGGATCTCAGTGCCTGAAGGGCGACGGAAATCAGGATAGCCCGTGCGAAGTTGTTCGAAGAATGAATCCCAATTTCCCTGATAGAAAGTAACAAGATACTTTTGCATTATAATGCGTTCTATTTTATCCTCGGTACCACTTGCTTTTGTGAAATCGACCAACGATTGTTTGAGATAATCGTCAACAGCATTCGAGCCGAGATATTGGGAATAGGCTTTAGCATGCGCTTCGAAAAAGGAAAAAGATGCACGAATTCCATTCTCATAATACTGTTGTGCATTACCATCCATCCATCCTCTCACTACAGCTTCAGCCAAGATCTGCTCCAATTCGGCATATCCCATCAACATGGTTGGCTCTACAATGGGGTCTGTACGATAACGGTCATTTATAGGAGATATGGTTCCTTGACTTACTTTTACAATGGCATCACTATACGGAGCGGCAGGATCTCCTCCCTCATAAGAACTAAAATCATCAATAGATTTACCTTCCGTTCTACCTTTATTGGTTTGAGCCGCAAAAATAAACAGCCTGGGATCTTGGCGTTCACGCATACGTTGAATAAAAGTATCGTCCATATAATATCCCGACCATTGTGCATTGAATTGAGGATAACGGTTGCCCTGTTGATCGAGATAGACCAACTGTCCGTTATCACTCAACGATGCCATTAACGGTTTCCCGGTAGCAATAGCTTTGAATTCGGAAGCGATGTTTATATTGCCCACAGTAGCATGATTGGAAAGAGTCATCAATACTTTCAAGCGGAAAGAATTGATAAGCTTACGCCATTTATTGCCATCTCCATTGTAGATAATATCTCCATCTATCACCGAGCCATCAGAAGCCAATATATCATCTGCTTCTTTCAACTCATTCAATATTCCGGCAAAGACATCTTTCTGTTCATCGTAAACCGGAGCGTATATACTACTTTCTTCACCTTTCAAAGCTTCACTGTAAGGAATATCTCCGAAACGTAAAGTCAATTCATAGAAATAGTATGCTCTGAAGAACTTAGATAAAGCAGTGTATACAGGAGCTTTTACTCTTTCAGCTTCCTCTCCCATCTTCTGTACATTGCGCAAATCGTCATAATAGCCGTAGCTACCTCGAGTCCATTTGTAGTATTGGTCAGCATTTTCACCATCCGCTTGAATCACTTTCTTAGTAGCATACATTCCATCAGTACCTCTTGTAAAAGCATTCATGCAAATTTGAGTAAGTAGAAGTTTAGGGTGCGTTTGCGTTGTATTATTGGGGTCGACATTCATCTCTTCCAAATTCACGCAAGACATACAAATCCATACTTGCAATATTATAAGTAATATCTTTTTCATTTTCCGAATCTATTTAGTTTGAATCAAATTAAAACTTCATGTTAACTCCTACACCAATATAGCGTGCAGTCGGATCATTAGCTCCTCCGTCATTACCATTCCCTGTGAAATCGGGATCAACAAACGGAACCTTCTTCCATATAGCTAAGTTGTTACCAAATACTGTTGCAGTAAGACCTTTTACCGAACCTGCTTTGGGAAGGAACTTTCCAAAATCATACGTAAGAGCCACACGGCGCAGCTTTACATAAGTACGATCATATACATTGGCAAATTTTTCATTTTCTTTCGTCGAAACATACGCTCTATAAGGATAGTTCTGACACCATTGCTGCCAGTCAACCGCCGTTGTATTCTTTTGGTAAGTCCGTGTATCTGAAATTACATTGCCATCAACATCACGCTTCAATTCACCACCTGTCAACACAACACCTTCGGGCACATATACCGGGTGTCCGGCAGCATACTGTTCATCACGATATTCCACCGATTCGGGATGCTTTCCACCCCACCATAACTTTTGACTCAACACAGAATAAATAACACCCTTATATGCTCCGTCCAAATCTATAGCCAATGTAAAATCCTTGTATTTAAAGGTATTCTGTAAGCCAAAACGAAAATCAGGATCCATGTGACCGAAATATCCCTTATAAGCATCTTGAGTAGGCATGCCATTTTTATCTAAAATAAGTTGACCGTCAGCACTTTTCTGCCATTGTGTCCCATATAAAGCATCAGCACGATCACCTTCTTTCAAATCACCGAATTTCTTCTGACCGTCATAAATCTCTGTCAGCTTCTTCACACTCTTACTCCAGTTTAGAGTAAAGTTCCATTGAAAATCTTTATTTCTGATAGCCTGTACGTTTGCCATTACTTCCCAACCGTTGGTAGTATAGGTATTACCATTTACCTTTCGACTGCTAAAACCGGATGCATTTGAAATATTCAAATTGATGATCTGGTTTTCATCAATAGTATGATAATAAGTTAAATCGAATGATATCCGGTTACGCAATAATGCGGTAGAAAGTCCAGCCTCCCAAGAAGTTGTCTTTTGAGGTTTGATGTAGTAATTAACCAATGATGATGGGTATGATATGGATGGCTCCGAACCATAGTTTGCATCTTTACTGTATGTCGACATAATCTGGTAAGGATCCAAATCAGAAGATACCACAGCCCATGATCCGTAAAGTTTCATATAATCTATTGCCTTAGGAAGCTTGATATATTCCGACAACATCGTACTGACGGCAACAGAAGGATAGAAATATGAATTATTACCTTTTGCTAATGTCGACGACCAGTCATTGCGACCTGTCAACGTAAGGTACGCGTATTTGGAGAAATCAAGATTAACCGAACCGTATACACTTCGGATTGACTTTTCCGTACGGTTTGCGTCGGTAATTGAAGGACCTTGCGTATTCTTGATACTGTATACATAAGGTACTATCAACCCGTCTGTCGATTGATATTCCTGTCTGTAATTCCTATAAAACATAGAAGTACCAGCATTCAAAGTGAAAAGGATATCAGAGGTTAAATCACGCGTATAAGTAGCGAGTAAGTCTGCATCTACGTTTGTTTGGCGATTATTCCACACTTTATAATCTCCGGCACGTGAATCACCATAATTCATATAAGTCTTGGGAACTTTCATTTCTTGTAGTGCAGTTTGCTGGCGCATAGCCGCACGACCTTGTATATTAAAATTAGGCATCAATTGATAATTGAGGCAGAGTTGTCCGTTCACCACATCACGATTTTCTATTTGCTGAAGTTCTTCAGCTGCAAAATAGGGATTATTATACCAAGCATAATTATAATTAGCCTGACGATATCCCTCTTGTCCAGGCACATATTGATGTTCCTTCAATTCTTTACCGTTCACATCATCACCCATCCATACCACAATTGTGTACATGTGATTTCTCGGGCCATAACCATAACGAGGATAACTGGGAGATAATACCTTATTATAAGATAAATTTGCGTCAAGTTGTAAATTCTTGGCCAGATCAAAAGTGGAATTAAAGTTAAGTCCTCCGGTATGCATTCTAGTTGAAGGTACCTGACCTTTTTGATAAGCATATTGCCCCGAGACAAAGAAACGTGCCTTATCGCCTTTATAAGCTATAGAAATATTATTATTAGTAACAAAACCTGTTTGCAGGAAATCTTTCAGATTATCATGTGAAACCCAATCAATTGGAACACGTTCGTAACGAGACTTATCATCATATTGAGTACCTGAAACATCACCCCACCAAGGAATTTGCTCACCGGTAATCTTATCACGAATAGGACTATTCCACTGGGCAATCTTAAGTCCGGTATTTAGTTTAGGTCCCCAGATCATATCACCATCTGAAATACCTCCATCTGCTCCGTCCCAGAATTCATATTTGCCATTTGAGCCGTTTCCATATTGATGTTGTGTTTCAGGCAAAACTGTATATCCGGCGGTCATCATATTATTAGTCGAGACATTAATCTCAACTCCCTTTTTTTGAGCTGATTTGCTTGTAATTAAGATAGCACCGTTCTTCCCGCGCGAACCATATAATGCAGAAGCAGCTGTACCCTTCAACACATTGATGCTTTCTATATTTTCGCTGGAAATATCGTAGAAATCGGTTTCTACAGGTACGCCATCCAATACAATCAACGGGGCATTACCACGCAGTTTAAAACTTGGAGCCTGGAAAAGTCCCGTAGGATTCGTGACTAATAAGCCTGCGACTTGTCCGGATAGTGCCGAACCGACATTCAAGCTGGGAGTAGCATTCAATATATCCCCATTGACTTGTTGAGTCGTATATCCTATTTTTTTCTTTTGCTGCTTTATACCAATAGCAGTTACGACAACTTCATTAATCTGCTGGATATTATCAGAAAGCTCTACATTGATGACATTTGTATTTCCTACGACTTTCTCTACCGTATCATATCCAATAAATGAGAAGACAAGTGTCGCCCCTTTGTGCACTGCAAGGCTGTAATGCCCGTCAGTGTCGGTAATGGCACCATTTGCAGAATCTTTTACTTTCACCGTAGCCCCTACAATAGCTCCGGTTTTGTCTGTCACTGTACCTGTGACTTTTACTGTTTGTGCACAAATAGACATCGTACACAAAAGCATAGTACAAATAAATAGATAAATTTTACTCTTCATAAACGATAATGGATTAAAATATTTAAGCATAACAAATGCAGGGTAAGAAGACCATCCTACCTATTACTGGTTATAAAAATTTTGATTATTGGATACCTATAAAAGCATCTGCATAGATTTCAATATGCAGCTTTTACTAAAATCAGATATCAGTTAGCGTCACGCTCCTAAATACTTCAAGGAGGGCATTGCTATCTTTTTTATTTTCCTGAAGTGCATTTTCAAATGAAGCACTATCGGAGTCAAAAGCTGAAATCGCAACTTTCAAGACATGCACAAAATCCATTTCTATTTTATTTTGATCGGCATTCTGCCCTTTCAGGTCTTTACTCATCTGCTTTTCAACATTCCGAACGGCATTATAAATAATAGGTTTGCGAATTACAGTGCGACGATTCGGGTCCCCGGGAACAACTTCTTCCCTCACAACATAAATACTCATAAACAGATTGTGCAAACAGCCAGCTTCCTGTCCAAACTTGTAGTTGCTTTCATCAGCCAAAGCTTCTGATGTTGGTTTCTTTATCGCCGAATAAAACTCCCACGTTTTTTTTATGGAAACGTTAGAATCCATGTTATTCTTGGTAGCAGATTTATCGCCATCAGGAAATAAGTTTGTAGCATTAGCCGTAAAGCAGAACAATGCAACTAGACTTATAATAATAAGATTTCTTTTCATAACTTTACTCTCATTAAATGACTCTGCAAAAATCTCTTAATTATATTACAAATCGGCATCGCCTATATTACAATTTCTATACAATATAAGTATCTGTTTATAAATTAAATGAGTTGTAGTCAATATAATAATTAAGAATTTATTAGAAGATAATGAATTAAAAGACAAATACTTTACTCTATTTTCTCTTGCTTTTTACTTTTCCGTCTATTTATTACAAGCATCCCAAATTTATGGCATATATTTGAAGCCAAAACTAATAGTATAGAAGCAATGAATTCAAAAAACATTTTATTTTCTATTGCATTATGTCTGACTACATGTAGCATAATACAAGCACAAGATACTAAAGTAATAGCCCACCGAGGATTCTGGAATACTCCAGATGCTGCGCAAAACAGTATCGCATCATTGGTTAAAGCAGATTCAATAAATTGTTACGGATCAGAATTTGATGTCTGGCTTACTTCCGACAAAAAACTAGTTGTCAATCATGATCCCTCATATCAAGGAGTAAAAATGGAAACCTCCACATTCAAAGCTTGCACTTCGCTCCTACTAAATAATGGTGAACACCTTCCATCATTACAGGAATATGTGGACAAAGCCAAGAAATTAAAAACAAACTTGATACTCGAGCTTAAAGCCCATAGCACTCCCGAGCAAGAAAGTGAAGCTGTTAAGCAAATCATAAGTATGATAAAAAAGGCTGGACTCGAAAAAAGAACCCAATATATCTCTTTCTCTATAAATGCAGTGAAAGAGTTTATAAGGCAGTCTCCTAAAGGTACTCCTGTCTTTTACCTTGAAGCAAATCTCACTCCAAAAGAATTAAAAGATATGGGATGTGCAGGACCGGACTACCATATTAGTGCGTTTTATAAACATCCAGAATGGATTAAAGAGTGCCATGAACTTGGTTTGAAAGTAAATGTATGGACTGTAAACGATAAAAAAGATATGAGGTGGCTAATTGACCAAAAAGTAGACTTTATTACCACCAATGAACCTATCGAACTAATGAAAATCTTGAAAGCCAAGGCTGACTAAGACATTTAGTTAGCAAAACATATAAATACGTTTCAAAATGATATATTTGAAACGTATTTTTGATTTAGTAAGATCAAAAATAAAGGTAATCAAATCATTTTTGCTCATAAATAATAAAGAATGAATATACAAATTGAATTCATTTGTTACATTTTTAGGTGATATTACACCATCGTAATTTCAATTTATAAGTTTAGACCCTTTTTTTTTCACCAATTGAAAGAATAATAAAATTAAATAGAAATAAGATACCATATATTTAAATAATAAATCAAAATGTCGTATATTTGCAAAGTGAAACAACAAAAGGATTATATTAATCCCAACGAAAAGAACAAAATGATAAAAACTGTGAGATTTACAAAGATGCATGGTGCAGGTAATGACTACATTTATGTAGACACTATGAAATACCCCATCAACAATCCCGAAGAACTTTCAGTTTTATGGAGCGCTCCTCACACAGGAATAGGGAGCGACGGATTAGTACTCATCGGTCGGTCGGACAAGGCTGACTTTAGTATGCGGATATTCAACGCAGATGGTTCTGAAGCTAAGATGTGTGGAAATGCCAGCCGCTGCATCGGTAAATATCTTTATGAATATGGGCTGACATCCAGAACTTCGATCACACTTGATACATTATCGGGAATAAAAGTATTAAAACTTCATATTGAAGACAATAAAGTAGACACAGTGACAGTGGATATGGGTATTCCAACAGAGGAATTAGTCAACTTTGACGGTCAAGGATTAAAAACGATGAAAGAACAACCAATCCCGGTTGAAGATAAATCTTTCATTGGAACTGCCGTGTCCATGGGTAATCCACATGTGGTCATTTTTGTAGATGATATTACTCAAATAGATCTTCCCGCAATAGGTCCCAAAATAGAGAACCATTCTTTCTTTCCAGGACGAATAAATGTCGAATTTGCCCAAATACTAGAAAATGGAGAAATAAGAATGAGAGTTTGGGAAAGAGGATCCGGAATTACACAAGCTTGCGGTACGGGAGCGTGTGCTACTGCTGTAGCAGCTTTTACCACAGGCAGGGCTAGTCGCAAATCAAGTGTTATTATGGATGGAGGTACATTGAACATTGAATGGGATGAAAAAAGTAAGCACGTATTAATGACTGGAGGAGCAACTCGAGTTTTTGACGGAGAAATTGAAATTAGTAAAAAAGAATAAACAACCAAAAGAAATCAACAACTTAAAACAAGCAAGAGTATATGGCTTTAGTAAACGAACATTTTCTCAAATTACCAGGAAGTTATTTATTTTCGGACATTGCTAAAAAGGTCAACACTTTTAAACTAACAAATCCGAGTCAGGATATTATTCGACTAGGAATTGGAGACGTAACCCGTCCGTTAATTCCAGCTTGCATAAAAGCAATGCACAAGGCTGTAGATGAAATGGCAGACGCCGCTACATTTCGCGGATACGGTCCGGAACAGGGATATGACTTTCTAATTGAAGCAATCATTAAACATGACTATACTCCTAGAGGCATTCAACTTAGCTCTACGGAAGTGTTTGTAAATGATGGAGCAAAAAGTGACACAGGAAATATCGGTGATATCCTTCGCCACGACAATAGCGTTGGGGTAACCGATCCTATTTATCCGGTATACATAGACAGTAATGTCATGGGTGGACGTGCAGGAGTACTAAATGAAGATGGCAGGTGGAGTAATATTACTTATATGCCTTGTACTGATGAAAATGACTTCGTTCCGGAAATCCCTACAAAAAGAGTAGACATTGTATACTTGTGTTATCCTAACAACCCGACAGGAACCACTTTAACAAAATCACAATTAAAGAAATGGGTTGATTATGCACTTGAAAATGATACTCTTATCTTATTTGATGCAGCATACGAAGCTTTCATTAAAGAAGAAAATGTACCACACTCAATATATGAAATTAAAGGTGCAAAAAAATGTGCCATAGAATTCCGTAGCTTCTCTAAAACTGCAGGTTTTACAGGAGTACGTTGCGGATATACTGTTGTACCTAAAGAATTGACAGCTGCTACTTTACAAGGAGAGCGCATTTCATTGAATAAATTATGGAATCGCCGCCAATGTACAAAATTTAACGGCACATCCTATATTACGCAAAGAGCCGCTGAAGCTATATATTCCAGTGAAGGAAGAAAGCAAGTAAAAGAGACTATAAATTACTATTTAAATAATGCACAAACTATGAAAGAAGGCTTTGAAGCTTCTGGTTTGAAGGTTTACGGTGGTGTAAACTCTCCATATCTTTGGCTAAAGACACCCGATGGCATAGGATCTTGGCGTTTTTTTGAACAAATGCTTTACGAAGCCAATGTGGTAGGCACTCCAGGTGTGGGATTCGGTCCTAGTGGAGAAGGTTATATCCGATTAACAGCATTTGGTAACCATGAAGACTGTGTAGAAGCGATGAGACGCATAAAGAGTTGGTTGAATAAGTAGCCCCCACTATTCAATTTATTAACACACTTTTATTGTACAAAAGCAATGTCGGCGACAGGAAACCGACATGAAGACCCTGAAATTAAGGAACTACTATAATAGTGAAGCGCTATACTATAAGTTTCGTCGGACTGATCATCCGCAATTCTTCTAAACTTAAAAGTAAAAGTATGAAAACAAAAAACGTAAAATTGGGGGTAATAGCAGTAGCGTTATTATCAGGGGTTATGCCGTTAAAAGTGAAGGCTCAAGACAAAGCTGAGGCTAAAGTTGGGGCTGATTTGGTTAGTAGTTATATCTGGCGCGGTAGCAACTGCGGAGGGGTAAGTTTCCAACCAAACATGACTGTAGCTTACAAAGGCTTGTCATTGACCGCTTGGGGGTCGATTGGTATCGACAAAAAAGACACAAAAGAATTGGATTTTACTTTGGGATATTCTACCGGTAGAATGAGCTTAGCACTTACAGATTACTGGTTTGATTATTCACAAGAAGTATATCCCGAAGCAAAAAACAAGTATCTTCAATATGATGCACACAGTACGCAGCATGTATTCGAAGGAACATTGGCCTACAATTTCGGGCCTTTAGCAATGAGCTGGAATACAAATTTTGCCGGAGCAGATTATAGAAAAGAAAATGGTAAATTGGCTTACTCCACATATGTGGAATTTAAAAAACCGTTCAAAATCGGAGATTTGGATTTTACAGCAGAAGTAGGACTCACACCCTGGAAAGGTGCATATGCTGACAAGTTTAATGTTACTAACATTGGTTTAGGAGCATCAAAAGCGATAAAGATCACAGACTCGTTCAGCTTGCCAACCTTTGCAAAGCTAACGTTCAATCCATATACAGAAGGCGCATACTTCGTATTTGGTATTAATTTTTAAGAATTGCAATTAATATAAAGCTAAAACTTAAAAGAGCAAGGTATGAAAAAGATTGAAGCAATTATCCGCAAGACAAAATTTGAAGAAGTGAAAAATGCACTTCTCGAGGCGGACATCGAATGGTTTTCTTACTATGACGTTAGGGGGAACGGGAAAGCCAGACAAGGGCGTATCTATCGTGGGGTAGTTTACGACACAAGTTCCATAGAAAGAACACTTATCTCAATTGTTGTACGTGACAAGAATGCAGAAAAGGCAGTACAAGCTATCCTCAAATCAGCCCATACGGGAGATATAGGAGACGGAAGAATTTTCGTAATTCCAATAGAAGATGCTATCCGCATCCGTACGGGTGAAAGAGGGGATATTGCATTGTATAATGCAGAACAGGAAAAGTAATGGGTATTAGAATAATATAAATAGGTATAACAATTAAGATATTGCAGTTTATGGATAAATATATAAAACATTCCGTTATGCGACTCGGAATGATTGGCGCCATAATAATGGCATTTTTCTTCGCAACAAGTACATACGCACAAGATTCTGTAATAGTTGACAGTGTAACTGTTGGCAGTGCAACAGCTAAAGCTGATACAGCAGTTGTAGCAAAAGTAGCTGAAACAGCTGTTCCTACTCTTAACAGTGGTAACACAGCTTGGATTATCGTGGCAACTATTCTGGTATTATTAATGACTATTCCGGGATTGGCACTTTTCTACGGAGGTTTGGTTCGCCAAAAGAATGTGTTAAGTATCATTATGCAATGCTTGCTTTGCGTAGGAATGATAAGTATTGTTTGGATAGTATTTGGATACAGTTTTGTATTCGGAACCGGTTTTATGGAATCAGGCAATCCATTGGGAGCCATCATAGGAGGCTTCGACAAAGTAATGCTCCATGGAATAACTCCAGCCTCACTTACTATTGGAAATATTCCTGAAATTGTATTCGTTTTATTCCAATGTATGTTTGCTGTCATTACTCCCGCGCTTATATTAGGAGCTTTCGCTGAAAGAATTAAGTTTTCGGGTTTTTTACTTTTCAGTCTTCTTTGGGCTATCTTGGTGTACATCCCAATGGCTCATTGGGTTTGGGGAGGTGGATGGCTTCAGAAGTTAGGAGCAATCGACTTTGCCGGTGGTACAGTGGTACACGTTAATGCCGGTATCTCTGCATTAGTAATGGCCATCATGTTAGGAAAAAGAAAAGATTATAAAATAGGTGCACCGATGAGCCCGCATAATATTACTTATGTATTCATGGGAGCAGCATTCTTGTGGTTAGGATGGTTTGGTTTCAATGCCGGTAGCGGATTGGCAGCTGATGGTATAGCTGCCAATGCTTTCCTTGTTACTCATTTAGCCACTTGTGTAGCTGCGATGACATGGATGTTAATTGACTGGATCCACAACAAGAAACCGACTACAGTAGGTGTATGTACGGGAGCTGTTGCCGGAATGGTAGCGATCACTCCTGCCGCAGGTACAGTAGACGTATTGGGTGCTATCTTTATCGGATTAATATCGTCTATAGTATGTTTCTGCATGGTGGCGATAGTTAAACCTAAATATAAATATGACGATTCTCTTGACGCATTTGGAGTTCATGGCATCGGAGGTATTGTAGGATCAATACTAACAGGTATCTTTGCAACACAATGCATCACAGGTGAAAATGGAGCTAAAGGCGCTTTATATGGTGATTGGCATCAATTGTGGATACAAGTTCTTGCAACAGTTGCAACAATAGTATTCAGCGCAATAATGACATACATCTTATTCCAAGTAGTTAATAAACTGGTTGGCATCAGAGTAGGTTCACGTGTAGAGGAAGAAGGACTCGATGTTTACGAACATGGTGAGTCTGCATACAACTAATAAACAATCCCGGTAAGGCTTGGTCGCCTTTCCGGGAACTAATTAAAATAATTCACTTATATTTTTAAACCAACAATTCAACTCAAGCTATTATGTCAAAATTGAGATTCAGAGTAGTAGAAACGGCATTCAAAAAGAAAGCCGCTGCAGTGGAAGTACCGGCTGAACGCCCTTCGGAGTATTTCGCCAAGTATGTATTCAACAAAGAGAAAATGTTTAAGTATTTACCCAGCAAGGTATATAATAAACTTATCGACTCTATAGACAATGGCGCTCCATTAGATCGCAGCATTGCCGACGAAGTTGCGGCAGGAATGAAGAAATGGGCACTTGAACTGGGTGTAACACACTATACTCACTGGTTCCACCCTCTTACAGAAGGAACAGCAGAAAAGCACGACGCATTCATTGAACATGATGGCAAAGGTGGTGTTATGGAAGAATTCAGTGGAAAACTTCTTGCTCAACAGGAGCCAGACGCATCCAGCTTCCCTAACGGTGGTATCCGTAATACTTTTGAAGCTCGTGGATATTCCGCATGGGACCCTTCATCTCCAGCATTCATTATAGATGACACACTTTGCATTCCTACCATATTTATTGCTTATACAGGTGAATCATTAGACTATAAAGCTCCTTTATTGAAAGCTTTACGTGCAGTTGATAAAGCTGCTGTAGACGTTTGTCATTATTTCAATCCCGAAGTAAAGAAAGTATATGCTTACTTAGGTTGGGAACAAGAATATTTCTTAATTGACGAAGGTTTGTACGCTGCACGCCCGGACTTGCTAATGACAGGACGCACATTAACAGGGCATGATAGCGCTAAAAACCAACAGTTGGAAGATCACTACTTCGGAGCTATTCCTCCTCGCGTAGCTGCTTTCATGAAAGAATTGGAAATAGAAGCACTTAAATTGGGCATTCCGGTTAAAACTCGTCATAACGAAGTAGCGCCGAACCAATTTGAATTGGCTCCCATATATGAAGAATGCAACCTAGCTGTAGACCACAACATGCTTATCATGGCATTAATGCGTAACATTGCACGTAGCCATGGATTCCGTGTACTGTTGCATGAAAAGCCATTCAAAGGCATCAATGGTTCCGGTAAACACAATAACTGGTCACTAGGTACTGACACAGGTGCTTTGTTGATGGCTCCAGGTAAATTACCAGAAGAGAACCTTCGTTTTATCACATTCGTTGTGAATACCTTGATGGCTGTATACAAACACAATGGTTTGTTGAAAGCATCTATCTCAAGCGCAACAAATGCTCACCGTTTGGGTGCAAACGAAGCACCTCCCGCAATTATTTCTTGCTTCCTTGGCAAACAAGTGTCTCAGGTATTGGAACATATCGAAAGCAGCACAAAAGACGATTTGATCAGCTTGAGCGGAAAACAAGGTCTGAAGTTGGATATTCCTCAGATTCCGGAATTAATGATTGATAATACAGACCGTAATCGTACCAGCCCGTTTGCCTTTACAGGTAACCGCTTTGAGTTCCGTGCCGTAGGTTCTGAAGCAAACTGTGCCAGTGCAATGATTGCATTGAACTCTGCCATTGCAGAACAGCTTGTTGCATTCAAGAAAGACGTTGACGCTCTTATCGAAAAAGGTGAGCCTAAGATCTCTGCTATTCTTGAAGTTATCCGTAAATACATTAAGATCTGCAAGCCTATCCACTTTGATGGAAACGGTTACAGCGACGAATGGAAAGAAGAAGCTCAAAAACGTGGCTTAGACTGTGAGACCAACGTACCTGTTATCTTTGACAACTACTTGAAGCCTGAAAGCATTGAAATGTTCGAAGCAACAAATGTGATGTCGAAGAAAGAATTGGAAGCTCGTAATGAAGTTAAATGGGAAACCTATACTAAAAAAATCCAAATTGAGGCCCGTGTTTTGGGAGACTTGGCAATGAACCATATCATCCCTGTGGCAACGCAATACCAAACGGATTTGATTGACAATGTATATAAAATGAAAGACTTGTTCCCTGCTGAAAAATCAGCAAAACTGTCTGCCAAGAATCTTGAACTTATCGAAGAAATTGCAGACCGCACAGCATTCATCAAAGAGCACGTTGATGCTATGATTGAAGCTCGTAAGGTAGCAAACAAAATTGAATGTGAACGTGAAAAGGCAATTGCATATCACGACAACATTGTACCGATGATGGAAGAGATCCGTTATCACATCGATAAACTTGAGCTCATTGTCGACAACCAAATGTGGACGTTGCCAAAATACAGAGAACTCTTGTTCATTAGATAAAGCCGATAGTGAATAACGATAGTTATCTGTTATCGTTCCGAAAGGAATATTAGCAAGTATCGTTAAACACTATTTGAAATTATCTATTTCTTTTGTTGGTTGTTTTAAGTTTGCAGGGGGAAGGAGGCCGTGAGGCACTCTTCCCTCTATTTGTTTTTATATCTATTCTGCAAAATTACAGAATCACGTAACATAAGATACGTATAATGCAGCTTTTGCATTCACCCTATATTAAAGTAAAAAGTATGCATGAGTTGCTAAAGCCTCCAATATATCATCACACGGCTTTGATTATCACCTTACTCACCATATACTGACCCGCCAATAAATTGCCAAAATATCATTGCCTCATAACTATATGGTACATCTTAACGATGGCCCGAAAATCTACAGTCCGTTGATATGATTGCCCCATAATCATATAGCACTGTACGAAAGGCAGCATAACTCTTAATGAATATGCCCAAACATGTTGCGAAAAGTTATATTGAGTATATGAAATGTACAAAGAAACGGAGAATGGTTACTAAACTCATTTATTATAATCACATGTTTTAATGTAATACGAATAAAAAGCAGAGAATACGCTAATCTAATATTTCAGCATCATCAATACCATCCTCTTCCTTAGTTTCAATCTCCGGTTTAGCTACAGGAGCATTACTTACTTTAGGTTTTTTACGCGTAAAAGCAAACCAATTGGTCAATTCGGATAGGGCATATACCAATCCGGCAATTCCTATAATAGTGAATGCAGTATCGCGCACTCCGGTCGGATTGAATAAAGCAAAAAGGCCGGCAAGCAGGATAAGGACGGGAATGATATAGAACTTAAACGGTACATGTATCCAATGACGCGCCGCCATTAAAGCTGCAATCTGTTGAACCCCGCCCATCAATAAAATAAACCCCAATAAATAAGTAAGCAGATCGGCAAAGAAGGAAGGCATTATCATAAGCCATAAACCTAATAAAAGCCCCCCTACCGCTTCTATTGGAAACCGAATTTTCAAACCAATAGGAAGAGTAAAGTAACCGACAATACTGAAAATCGAGGGAATCATAAAAACAACCCCAATGGCTATTACCAAATAATTACCTGCTTCAGCAGGAAACAAAATCAGTACGAGACCAATAACTAGTGCGCAAATGGCACGCAAAAAGGAATAATTCATTTTTTTCATAGATTCTCGTTTTTTTTCGTATTGTCAATTAATATATAAAAACAACTCTTTCTTAATGTATATGAATCCATGCAGCCAAATCTTCAGCTACTAATAAGCAAAATAATAAAAATATAATGCCAATACCAAATCTAATCACAACCTTCTGCTTAATTCTTTCAACCATACTTAACTCTTCACATTATTATTTCATCACTAATTTATTACTAGTATAGAACAAGTGCAAAATAAAATTGTTCTCGAGAAAAAAAAACTGTAAGAAAACCTTGGCTGTTTCAATCAATCTATTTACATTTGCCCACAGAAATAAAAAAACAGAAATGAGAACTATATTAGTAAATACATATTGGTGGTGGCGCCATTACAACTCCGACAGTCGTAAGGGAGCAGCGCTCGTGTGTACATACTAGATAGATGATTACATAGAATAAGAAAGAGCCCTGTCGCACCTGCGACAGGGCTCTTTCTTTATATCCCCCTTAAAAAGATAAGAATAAAGCAGCATTCCCAATGACATTCTTTCAATAGGAAAAGCTGATCTAAGACAGATTAAGTGAAACAAAAAGAATATAAAAATACAACTATGAAAAGTTATTTGGTAGACCGTAATGGTTATTATGGAGAATTTGGTGGAGCGTATGTCCCCGAGATACTGCACCGATGTGTTATTGAATTGCAAAACACTTACCTGAAGGTTTTGCAGAGTGATGACTTCAAACAAGAATATGATCAACTGCTACGTGATTATGTAGGACGTCCCTCTCCTCTTTACCTGGCTAACCGTCTTTCTGATAAATACGGCTGCAAGATCTATCTTAAACGCGAAGACTTGAACCATACCGGTGCGCACAAAATCAATAATACCATTGGGCAAATATTGTTGGCAAGGCGGATGGGAAAGCAGCGTATCATCGCGGAGACCGGAGCCGGACAGCACGGAGTGGCTACAGCAACCGTATGTGCTTTAATGAACATGGAATGCATTGTGTACATGGGCAAGACAGATGTGGAACGCCAACACATTAATGTAGAAAAAATGAAAATGCTCGGGGCAACGGTTATACCGGTTACCTCAGGCAATATGACGCTGAAAGATGCGACAAACGAAGCTATTCGCGACTGGTGTTGTCACCCGGCGGATACCTATTATATAATAGGCTCCACAGTGGGACCACATCCCTACCCTGATATGGTGGCGCGTTTGCAATCGGTCATCAGCGAAGAAATACGGAAGCAACTCTTAGAAAAAGAAGGTCGTGAATGTCCCGACTATCTGATAGCTTGTGTAGGTGGCGGAAGCAATGCTGCAGGAACAATATATCATTACATTGATAATCCGAGCGTCCAGATTGTACTCGCCGAAGCCGGTGGCAAAGGAGTAGAAACCGGAATGACTGCCGCAACCATCGCGTTGGGTAAAATGGGTATCATACATGGAGCGCGTACGTATGTCATTCAAGATGAAGACGGACAGATAGAAGAACCGTACTCCATTTCCGCCGGACTGGATTATCCGGGCATCGGACCGATGCATGCTAATCTGGCAGCACAAAAACGTGCTATCGTATTAGCGGTAAATGATGATGAAGCAATCCGTGCAGCATACGAGTTGACTAAGTTGGAAGGAATCATCCCGGCACTGGAAAGTGCACATGCACTCGGAGCGTTGGAGAAAATGCAGTTCAAACCGACAGACATTGTAGTATTGACCGTATCCGGGCGCGGGGATAAAGATATTGAGACGTATTTAAGCAACTCCACTGACTTTACCGCCGAATAACATCGGGTAGTTATTAACTTGATAAGATGTATCGAGACATAATGAGACAGAAAACAATTACAATAATATGAAACAATATCATTACCAAACCATCAGTCGCAAAGTATTGGGAGATCTCCATACTCCGGTAAGCACTTATCTGAAAGTGCGCGACATCTTCCCGCAAAGTGCACTCATGGAGAGCTCGGACTATCACGGGAGTGAGAACAACCGTTCATTCATCGGTCTTTGTCCCGTGGCAAGTGTCAGTGTCGATCATGGTACAGCCATATTCAGCCTGCCCGACGGTAGTCGCGAAGAGCATGCCATTACTCCTGAATACCGTGTGGAGAACGCTTTACATGATTTTCTTGCCCGATTCAATGTAACCGGCGAGTACTCCAACTATTGCGGACTGTATGGATATACCTCATTCAATGCTGTGCGCTATTTCGAAGACATTCCCGTAAAAGACAGTCGCGAAAGCACCAATGATGCTCCCGACATGCTCTATATACTATACCGTTATCTGATTATCTTCAATGATTTCAGAAATGAGATGATGATGCTCGAAATGCTTGGCGAAGGCGAAACAAGTGGACTTGATACGGTTCAAAAGGCAATCCATAACCGCAACTACACCGTATACGATTTTCATGCGGTGGGCAACACTACTTCCCCACTGACCGATGAACAGCATAAAGAAAATATCCGCAAAGGCATAGCCCACTGCATGCGGGGTGATGTCTTCCAGATCGTTCTTTCAAGACGTTTTGAACAACGTTTTGTCGGCGATGACTTCAAGCTATACCGCGCACTGCGTAGCATCAACCCTTCTCCGTACTTGTTTTACTTCGATTTCGGAGGTTTCCGCATCTTCGGTTCTTCTCCCGAAACACATTGCCGCATTGAAGGTGGTCATGCCTATATCGATCCTATCGCAGGAACCACTCGTCGGACAGGCGACCCCGCCCAAGATGCAGTAAATGCGCAATACTTACATGATGATCCAAAAGAGAATGCGGAACATGTCATGCTGGTCGATCTGGCCCGTAATGACTTATCGCGGAACTGTAGCGGGGTGAAAGTGGACTTTTATAAAGAAATGCAATATTACAGCCATGTCATTCATTTGGTGAGTCGGGTCAGCGGTACGTTAGATAAAGAAGCCGATCCCATCAAGGCTTTTATCGACACCTTCCCTGCCGGTACGCTGAGCGGAGCACCGAAAGTCCGCGCCATGCAACTGATCAGTGAGCTTGAACCTCACAACCGGGGTGCGTATGGCGGGTGTATAGGGTTCATCGGATTGAACGGTAACCTGAACCAAGCTATTACCATCCGCACATTTGTCAGCCGTAACGGGGTGCTATGGTTTCAAGCCGGTGGTGGTATCGTGGCAAAGAGCAATGAAGAATACGAACTTCAAGAAGTTAACAATAAGCTGGGAGCATTAAAAACGGCTATTGTAATGGCAGAAAAGATGTAACTAAAAGAATAAACAATGAAAATCGTCATTATAGATAACTACGACTCGTTCACTTACAATCTGGCTCACCTCATTAAAGAGCTGGGTGTAGAAGTGGATGTACTCCGCAACGACCAGTTTTCACTTGAGGAACTGGATGTGTATGATAAGATTGTGCTTTCGCCGGGCCCCGGTATTCCCGAAGAAGCCGGACTGTTACTGGACGTGATACGCACCTATGCAGGACGTAAACCAATGCTTGGAGTCTGCTTGGGCGAACAAGCCATAGGACAGGCATTCGGAGGCAAGCTGACTAATTTGAGCGATGTATTCCATGGCGTGCAGACTCCGGTATATTTGGCAAACGGTTCGCGGGATTTGGAGACCGACTATATCTTTCACGCTCTCCCTTCGGAAATTCAGGTTGGTCGGTATCATTCCTGGGTAGTCAACACCGACGGTCTACCGCAATGCCTGGCTATTACCGCCGTAAGTGCCGAGGGGCAAATCATGGCTTTAAAGCACCGGGAATATGACATTCATGGCATACAGTTTCATCCGGAATCGGTACTTACACCGGACGGAAAATTGATCATGCAGAACTGGTTGTTCCATTAAGAAAAGGTACTTCCGGTCAACAGACTATCTGTTGGGTACTAACAGACTATCTGTTTCATGCAAACAGACCATGTATTTGAGTCCAACAGACCATCTGTTTTCGGCAAAGAGATCATCTGTTTCCTATTATGGGAATTTCGGTTCCTTACGGAAGAAATTATGATTCCTTACTAAATGGATTCGGATATCTTATAGGGGAAAAGACATTTACCAAGCGAGATTAAAACAAAACAATGCAATATGAAAGCAATATTAAGCAGACTCTTCAATCATGAAGAGCTGACATCGGAGGAAACCAAAGACCTCCTCCTTAACATCACTAAAGAGATGTACCCCGAAGCACAGATCGCCGCTATGCTTACGGCATTTCAAATGCGGGGTATCACGGTAGACGAACTTATCGGCTTCCGTGAAGCTCTCATGACAACCCGTATACCGGTGGACTTCTCCCCTTATCGGCCCATAGATATTGTTGGCACGGGTGGCGATGGAAAAAACACCTTCAACATTTCCACCTGCGCCTGTTTCATCGTGGCCGGTGCAGGCTACAAAGTGGCAAAGCACGGCAATTACGGTGCGACATCCGTCAGTGGAGCCAGCAATGTGATAGAGCAGCATGGAGTCCGTTTCACCAACAACCCCGACACATTGAAGCGAAGCATAGAAGAGTGCAACTTAGCCTATCTTCATGCACAATTGTTCAACCCTGCCATGAAGTTTGTCGGTCCGGTACGCAAAGCCTTGAAGATACGCACCATCTTCAATCTACTTGGCCCGTTAGTCAACCCATGTAAACCGACATACCAGTTACTGGGCGTTGCCGACCTTGCGCAAATGCGTCTTTACACCAATGTATTCTATAAATTAGGTATTGATTTTGCAGTAGTAAACAGCCTCGACAGCTACGACGAAATATCTCTGACGGATGAATTCAAAGTGATGACCCGACATTACGAACACATCTACCGACCACAAGATCTTGGCTTCAAGGCAGCCCGTCCCGAAGAACTTTTTGGTGGAGCCTGCAAAGAAGATGCCGCTAAAATATTCGATAACATTCTCAATTCGCAAGCCACTCCTGCCCAAACCCAGTGTGTTATAGTCAATGCGGCTTTTGCCATTCAGGTGATGGAGCCCGACAAGAGCATTGAAGAATGTATTGCCATAGCACGCGAATCGCTCGATAGCGGACGCGCATTATCCACCTTGAAGAGGTTCATCGAGATTAACAGCTAAGAGATTCTTGCCACCGCAAAAAAGATTCTTAAAGAGAATTATTTAAGCAATGAAGAGGTTGATAAAGTAGCGGATTATGCAAAAAACATCAAATCATATTGATGCAAATGATGAAGATACAGAAATTGGAAACTTTATTAAAGCCTATTGAACCTCTACATTTCCAGATCTCACTTATTTAAAGTAGTTATTTATGATAAACCACAAATAACTCTATATCATAGATTAGTATCATAAACAGAAAGATAGAAAATGAAAGATATTCTTACTGATATTATCGAAAACAAACGGCAGGAGGTCTTACTCCAGAAGCAAGCTGTCTCAATAGAACAGCTTCGCGAACAAGCCGAAACCATTCTGGCTCACCGTGCAGAGGAATCCGCCACGGGAGATTCTGCCGTGAACATCCCGGGCAATAATCGGAATATGCCTCAAGAGACCATTCCCCCTGCAAACTTAAACGACTCTGTCATACCCACGAAAAGCCGGAGTATGAAACATGCGCTTGCGCAATCTTCCACAGGTATCATAGCCGAATTCAAGCGCAAATCACCCTCAAAAGGTTGGATCAAAGAATCTGCCAGTCCCGAGATTATCATACCCGGATATCAGGCAACAGGTGCCTCCGTACTGTCCATACTGACAGACGAAACCTTTTTCGGAGGTTCATTGCGTGATATACGCGTCGCACGTCCGCTGGCTGACATCCCTATTTTGCGGAAGGACTTTATTATTGACGAATACCAACTTCTTCAAGCTTGTATTGTAGAAGCCGATGCAGTATTACTTATTGCGGCATGTCTATCTCCCGATCAGTGTCACGACCTTACCGAAAAAGCCCATGCACTCGGACTCGAAGTCCTGCTTGAAGTACATAGTCCCCATGAATTGTCGTATATTGATAAAAATACGGACATGGTTGGAGTGAACAATCGTAACCTCGGAACATTTGTCACCGATATAGAAAATTCATTTCGTATCGCCGAAAGATTGAGACAAACAGTCGACGGAATATGTGCAGGATCAACTAATGCCAAAGCCCCTCTATTGGTCTCAGAGAGTGGTATATCCAATCCGGACACCGTACTAAAATTGCGTTCGGCAGGGTTTAGAGGCTTCCTTATCGGCGAAACATTCATGCACACCGAGCAACCGGAAGCAACACTCCGTGATTTCATCGAAAAACTAAAGTAAACTGAATATTTAGTAGAAAAACCCATTAATATTCTTTCAGAATAGTTAGATTAAACCTATAAAAACTAATAAATAGATAAAAATATGTATTTTTGCGATTAACCTTAATAAATTGCAAAAGTGCAATGAGATGCCATTACATTCACACTCTTTTGAACATAAAACTACAATACAAACAGATTCAATATGAATACAATTATCAAAGTATGTGGAATGACGGATGCAGAAAACATCCGTGCTGTCGAAGAACTGGGCGTGGATATGATCGGATTTATCTTTTATCACAAGTCCCCGCGTTGTATATGTCAGATGCCTGAATATCTGCCTACCAAAGCTAAACGCGTAGGGGTCTTTGTCAACGAGACAAAAGAGAATATCCACATGTATGTCGATCGCTTTGGATTGGATTATGTCCAACTGCACGGAAACGAATCTCCCGAGTACTGCCGTACACTGAAAAACTCAGGCCTTCGCATCATCAAAGCATTCTCTATTCTCTATCCCAAAGACTTAGTCATCGTTTCGGACTATCAGGGTATTTGTGACTATTATTTATTTGATACCCGGAGCACAAATTATGGAGGTTCCGGAAAGCAATTCGACTGGAACATCCTCTATCGCTACAATGGCAATACACCATTTCTGCTGAGTGGAGGTATAAACTCTTATAGTGCCCGTGCATTACACGATTATCATCACTCACGCATGATAGGTACCGACATAAACAGTCGCTTCGAATCTTCCCCCGGCATTAAAGACGTGGAGAGAATTGAACGGTTTATTAAAGACTTAAAAGGATAATATCATTACAGAAAAAGAAAGTAAAGGCTTTTCTGCAAAGGGTATATTGGCTTAAAAGGATAAACACATCAAAGGAGAAGGCTGTCCGGAAGTATATTCTATCGTGCATGAGTAACACCAACAACTATTAATTTCAAAAAATAAAATGACTAATAGAATAAATGATCTTTTTGCAAGTAATCCTAAAAACTTGCTTTCCATCTACTTCTGTGCCGGATGCCCCACGTTAGAGGGTACAGCCGACGTGATCCGCACGCTAGAACGCAACGGGGTTAATATGATTGAAATCGGCATTCCATTCAGTGACCCTATGGCAGATGGCCTTGTCATTCAGAATGCAGCTACCCAAGCTCTTCGCAACGGTATGTCACTCCACCTCTTGTTTAGTCAGTTGCGCGACATCCGTAAAGACGTTCATATACCTCTTATTCTTATGGGATACCTCAACCCCATCATGCAATATGGTTTCGAAGAGTTTTGTCAGTCGTGCAATGAATGCGGCATAGACGGTGTCATCATTCCCGATCTTCCATTCAAAGATTATGAAGAAAGCTACAAAGCCATTGCCGCCCGACACGATATCCGTGTAATCATGTTGATCACCCCCGAAACCTCCAAAGAACGAGTGCGTGAGATTGATGCGCATACCGACGGCTTTATCTATATGGTTTCGAGTGCTGCTACGACAGGTGCGCAAAGTGATTTTGACGGACAAAAGCGCGCATATTTTCAAAAGATTGCCGGACTTGGATTGCGCAATCCCCGTATGGTAGGATTCGGTATCAGCAATCGCGCCACTTTCGAGGCGGCATGCGCCAATGCTTCGGGAGCCATTATAGGCAGTAAGTTCGTCACTTTGCTGAATGAAGCGCAAGGTGATGCAGAAAAAGCCATTACACTACTTAAAGAAGATTTGAAAAAATAAATAGCTTTAGTTTACTTACTCCCGCAGGTTTGGTGCATACACGCATTGCATGGTATGCCATTAAATCTGCGGGAGTCGTGTATAAAGCAGCAGCAATAAGGCTCACAACTTCCCAATAAATCCGGTATACAATATACATCACAATTTTTCTCGACACAATGACTTCGAAGATATTGTACTTACCCCTATGATGAAACAGTTATCATCATTCATCTCACCACAATGACTTCCTTCCGACCGGAGAAAGAAGATAAATAGCAAACAGGCTAAGATATTTAAGATACAATAAAAGATTTTTGTAACTTTGCATCCGAAACAAAACGATTTGGATATGTACATGAAGATCAATTACCCTTCCGTACTATTGATTTATACCGGTGGTACCATTGGTATGATTGAAAATCCGGAAACAGGTGCGCTCGAAAACTTTAATTTCGATCACCTTCTCAGGCACGTTCCCGAATTAAAACGCTTCAATTACCGCATTTCATCCTATCAGTTCGATCCCCCCATCGATTCTTCGGATATGGAACCTGCTTTTTGGGCTAAGATCGTAAAGATCATCAACTATAACTATGATTATTTTGATGGTTTTGTCATTCTGCATGGTACCGACACTATGGCTTATACCGCTTCTGCACTCAGTTTCATGCTCGAAAACCTAGGCAAACCCGTTATTCTGACCGGGTCACAGCTTCCTATAGGCACGCTAAGGACTGATGGAAAAGAAAACCTGATTACTTCTATAGAAATTGCAGCAGCAAAAAACACCGACGGTACTCCAGTCGTTCCCGAAGTCTGCATCTTTTTTGAGAACGAACTATTACGAGGCAACCGAACGACAAAGATCAACGCCGAAAATTTCAATGCCTTTCGCTCATACAATTGTCCTTCCCTGGCTCATGCAGGTATCCACATCAGATACAACGATCATGTCATTCGTAAACCGGACCCTGACAGACCATTAAAACCTCACTACCTCTTCGACACGAATGTGGTTATGCTGACTCTTTTTCCCGGCATACAGGAAAGCATTATCCATTCGGTGTTACATGTTCCGGGACTCAAAGCTGTGGTATTAAAAACTTTCGGGTCGGGCAATGCACCGCAAAAAGATTGGTTCATTAATCAAATAAAAGATGCAACAAGTCGTGGCATTATCGTTGTCAATATCACACAGTGTCAATTCGGAATTGTAGAGATGAGCCGCTATGAGACAGGATTAAAATTACTTCAGGCAGGCGTAATCAGCGGATATGACAGTACCCCGGAGTGTGCCGTTACCAAACTCATGTTCCTTTTAGGGCACGGGTTGAGCCAAAAAGAGATTCATAACCGGATGAGTTCTAACATAGCCGGAGAAATAACAAAAAGCGAATAATACGCGGATAAATAAAGCAAGTTTATTTAATTAACATGGGGCATTCTTTCTATTGACTATAAATCAATAGCTTATGTTTTATGGCGTGTGATGAATTATTTTCAATAAAAAATGTTTTTATTTGAACAAAAATCATCATATACAAGTTTTATATCAGAAAATATAAATATCTTTGCGGCGATTATATACAAGTAATATGTAAAATCAAGCAAGTAAACGAATAGAAATTCTGAATATGAAAAAGATTAATGGCCTATTAGTGATGGTCACTCTTACGGGTGCCATGGNCTTCAACGGATGTTCCAACGATGTATATGATCCGAACAAAGTCCAAACTGAGCCTACCAAAAATCCATTAGGAGAAGANTTNTCCGCGCCCAATGGTTTTAATTGGTCTATGATTAATACTGTGAAGCTTAACGTTAGTGTAAAAGACGAATTTGCCGGACAGTATAACTATCTTATTGAAGTGTTTACCAGTAACCCATTAAGTAACACCTCTGCGACTCCTATTGCGGCAGGTACGGCCAATCAAAATGGTAATTACGCACCTACTGTTGAAGTCCCCAAAACTTTTAAATCTTTATATATTCGTCAAACCGATCCTAATCAGCGCAAAACGGTTTTCGAATATGCAATCCCGACAGATGGAGGAGAAATTAATTGCCAATTATATTTTTCAGAGACAGCGGCTAAAGCCTTTTCCACACGTGCAACAGTTACGCATGGTACATCAGGATGGGATAAAGTTACAGCACTCAGCTATACCGAGCAAAGCTATACATTACCTACTGTAAATTCAGAAATCAATAGTAGTAACCAACTTCCGGCCGGAGGCGCCTATCTAATTAAGAGTGGTGAGGTATTTACCAGAGAAGTTGATGCTTTTAGTGGTGCAAATGCCAAAGTGTATGTAGAAGGTACTTGGAATGTTCCTAATGGAGCCACATTGCAAGGACTCGATATTATTGTATTGAATGGAGGTAAAATAACCGGTAATTTTAAATTAGGTTCAAACCCTACCTCTACATTGACTATCCAAAAGGGAGGACTTCTATCATCCGATTCATTCGAGACAGATGCAAACGTAGTGATAAAGAACTTCGGGACAATGAATATTTCGAACGTAACACTTTTCAATACTGGCACAATCATTTATAACGGAGAAGGTGCTAATATCAATATATCAGGGAATATAAACAAGCTGAGTAGTAGTCAAATACACAATCTTGGCAACATCATTATTCAGGGTTATATTGACACGAATAATAATACAAGCGCAGTAGTAGCCAATTATGAGACCGGCGTATTTAAAGCTTTAACTATTAAAGGAGGTGCATTGATTATCAATGACAATGTTATTGAAACATCAACATTCGACGCAAATGATGTAACCGAGTCTTATTTATATAACAACTGTACATTTGTTGCAACCAGTTCCTTTAAATTTGCCCATTTAGTGCTAGATAAAGGATCTGTAACCGCAGGCGCCGGAGCAAATTCCAGCGAATTACAGAAACCTGTTCCTCAAGTATCGTCATATAGTAGCGAAAGTATTACTTTAAGCAACGGTTCCTTCCTTAAGGCAACTAACTTTAATTGTGGATCAGGCTTAACGATTAACGCCGGTAACGGGCAGAAATCAATGCTCCAAATAGGTACCATCACATATAATTGGACTACGAATTTAGGTGGAAATTTAGTTTTGGCTGTAAATACAGAAATTAATGCAGGCACGGCAAATGAACCATGGACCAACCAAAGTAGTAAATCTCCATCAGTGCAAACAACCGCTTATGACGGAGCAAAATATAATATAGAGAACTGCTCAGGCATTGTATACGAAGGTGATCCAGGAGTAGCACCATACAATCCGACAATACCTGCAATAAACGATGCAACGAAGTATACCTATGCCTTTGAAGATAATTGGCCGGCATATGGAGACTTTGATCTTAACGATTTGGTCGTTTCCCTTGATAATAAATCAATATCAAGTAATGGCAAAACCGTATCATTCAATCTGACGCTTGAAGCTGTTGGAGCAAGCAAGCAATTGGGACTAGGTATTCGTCTTATGAATTTGACAACAACACCCAGCGCAGTAAAAATCAACGGAAACAGTGTAAGCCTCGAAAATGATTCAAAAGGACCGGCCTTCATTATTTTTGATGATGCGCACAGGCAATTTGGCTATACAGATTCAAAACCATTCATCAACACAGTAAAAGACGGTTCCAGTAATCCGGTTAAAAACTACACCGTCACAATTGAGTTTAGTTCGGCTGTATCTGCTTCAGCATTCAACATCAACAACTTTGATTTATTCATTATATCCAAAGTTGCCGACACAAAGGGCAAACGCATAGAAATTCACGTTGCCGGTTATCCTCCTACCGATTTAGGTAACACCTCATTATTCGGTCAAGGAAATGACGACTCATCTACGACATCGGGCAAATATTATCTAAGCACCGAAAACTTGGCATGGGGAATTGTTATTCCAGCTGATTTCAGTTGGCCATTAGAATACAATAAAATATCTGATGTATACACAGAATTTAAGCCATGGGTAACTAGTGGAGGAAAGAATAATAGTAATTGGTTTAATACAAACAACGGTAAAGTATACTAAATTTTACGACATTATAAATTAAGGAAGAGCCGATGAATATTTGTTTCATCGGCTCTTTTAAATCCATACCAAGATACAATAAGAAAAGCAAATCGATTAATAGTTAAATATTATTAACACATTTTCTTTTTAAAAGTTAGCATCACTATTTATCAACCGAATATCAATATATTTGTTAGTTACAGGCAAAAATGATAAGATCATGGGAAGTAATCATAAATTGATCCGAATAGTGCAGACAACACTTATTGCTACAATGATCTTTTTTAGCGGTTGTGAGAAAGATGTATTCAATCCGGAAAAAGTAAAAGCGACCTACCAAGATCGATTTCCTGTGAAGGATATTGACCCGGATATGGATTGGAAAATGACATCAAAAATCAACGTAAACGTTTCGGTATATGAAGATGCCGGAGTGGATTATACCATTCGGATATACAATGGCAACCCTATCGAGGATAACACATCAGCCCAGCTACTGGCCGAAGGCACTGCTAATGATAAAGTCTCATTTACTTCTACGATAGACAGCCCTACAGCATTAACCGATTTATATGTTTGTCGCATAGATCCGCAAAACCGTAGTATAGTAAAACTCGTATCAATAAACAACAATACTCTTACAGCAACATTCGGCATTTCCCCGCAATCACGTTCCACGCGCAATTCCGCATCTACCCGTTCGGGAAATGTTTTGATACAGACGCCCGACCGCACTGAGACAGATAGTAAAAAATTAGCTCAAACTGCAGCCACTTTACAAAGTAGCACTACCCTTTTTTCAGGAGATGTGTATAAAATTCCAGCCGGGACAACTTATACCGGAAATATTACCACATGGGGAATATATGGAACAGCAGGAACTGTAATTATTGAGGGCACATGGGCTCCAAGTGATCCCGCACCGATACAAACTGGAATCGACTTGATTGTCATGGCAACAGGAAAAATAATACTTCCGGCTAATTCTACTTTATTGCTAGTTGGAACAACCCGCTTCATCACATATAATGGATCAAGTATTAGTGGAGCAAATGCAACAATTGCCATCAGCAACTATTCAGGAGGAAAAACGAATTTCAATGCCGGAGAGCTATCAATAAAAGAACTTCAAATAAATGGTGTTGGAGTAATATATAACAGTTCATCTACATGCGATATTAATTATCTTAATATCACTAATGTAGGAGGAAAACTCATAAATATGGGACATGCCACCATAGGAGACACTTATGTTAATAGTAAAATAGAAAACGGTTGTTACTTAGAAGTAACCGGAACATTGAACGGTGATTTAACCATGGGCGATAATTGCACGGCCAGCGTAGCAAACTATGGTTCCAGTGGTAATTCCGGCAGAAGTATAATCATGGGCAATAATTCCTTATTAAATATTCAAAATGAAACCTCTTTCTCTTACGGTACTTCATTTACAGGACCTACAAATGGGAATTCATTGGTAAAAATAAATAAGCTTACCAGTTTAAATGGTTTTCAGTATAAAGGCGGGAATATCTATTATGAAGTAAAACAAGTGCAGATTGATAATAGCTGGGAGAAAGATACTTTCCTTAAATACCTGAAAAACTCCGATGGCATTTTGGCACAATGGGGCGAATCTCCTATCACAATACCAGCCGGCGACTGCACCGGTAGTGGGAATACCCCCAACAATTCGGGTGGTGGAAGCACAACAAATCCCATACCCTATACTTACGTCTTCGAGGACAACTTTCCATTGGTAGGAGATTATGATTTCAATGACATCGTATTGGACGTCACTACCGATTACATACGAAATAAAAAAACAAATGCAATCCAGAATATAATACTAAACGTAACACTAACAGCAGCAGGTGCCACTAAGACTTTAGGTGCCGGACTGAGAATAATCGGAATTAGCAAGTCTGCCATTAAATCAATTACTTCGGGTGGTGATGCTACGCAGTTTGAAACAACACTCACCAATCCGCGTACCAATAGGCCAAACTTTTTCAACTATAACACGTCTTCACACATGGAAAACGGTGATAATAACATCGTTATACCATTATTTAATAATGCTCATCAAGTCTTCGGAGTAAGCGACGGTACATTAATCAATACCCAAAGTGGACAAACGAATAGTGTAAATAACCAGAAGACATATACCTATCAACTTAAGTTCGAACTAACAGATCAGACAAAGACCGATCCTGTCTTTTCAAAAGATAATCTCGATTTCTTTATCTGCTACAGCTACAAATCTATGGCAAAACGAATGGAAGTCCATCTATATGAGTTCTGGAGCTATGGAGCCACAGCTGCAGGAACAGTACAACAAGAAAATCTCGATTTGGCAGGTAATAATACATGGGCAGTATGTGTTCCAAATTTCCGGTATCCCAAAGAGAATATTAATATATCCGTTACATCCACCCCGGCTGCAGGCGCATACCCCTTATTCATTAATTGGGCTAAAAATCGGAATGTAAATCAAGACTGGTATCTTTATCCGAATGCAGATAAAGTCTGCCGTTGAAAAAAAACAAATAAACAAAATAAAGACTATTAATCATATACAATAAACAGCTATGAAACAAATATTATTAGTTGACGACAAACCCTCCATTGCAAAAGTCCTTTCAGTGTATCTCCATGAAGAGTTCGACCTTGTTTATCAAGAAGATCCGTTGAAAGCTATCGAATGGTTGCAAACAGGGAATTATCCCGATTTAGTCATAACCGATATCCGAATGCCGCACATGACCGGAGATGATTTTCTACGCTATATGAAAAGCAACGAATTACTCAAGTCAATTCCTGTCATTATTCTGTCAAGTGAGGAAAGTACTACCGAACGCATTCGCTTATTGGAAGAAGGCGCGGCTGACTACATATTAAAACCTTTCAATCCTAAGGAGTTGCAAGTTAGAATTAAAAAAATAGTCGGCTAAACAAAACTCTACACAGATGTTCTACTTTATCTATATAGGAACAAACGGAGCAATAATAGACCATTTCAGCCAGATTACCGGAGGAATGTTCATTGCTGTACCTAATATTGCCAAAGCCGGCAAAATAATAAACGGCATCCGCGAACGATATAATGTCGTTGTCTTCTACGAACAAACAACATCAGAGATAGACTACCCCAATATAAGCGAGCTTCACAATTTATATCCACGGGTATATATTATTCTTATTACCACTACATTATCTATGAAAGAGCGGAAGTTCTACCTCCAAGCCGGCGTTAGTAATTCATTTACTCCTGATGCAGATGAAGAGAGTGTGCATGAGATGCTTAAATTCATGAAACGAAGAAAAGCATACAAGCTTCAGCAATTTAGCGAAACGCGGCGGAAGGATATCAGAATATTCCATTTGCCCTTATGGAAACGCTTGTTTGACATTTTATTCTCAAGTATTGCCATCTTATTTTTATCGCCAATATTGATTGCGACTGCTATAGCTATCCGCATAGAGAGTGAAGGAAAAATTATATATAAGTCACAGCGGGTTGGCTCCAATTATCAGATATTTGGCTTTCTCAAGTTCAGATCAATGTATGCCAATGCTGATAAGAAGCTTAAGAAATACAATTCCCTTAACCAATACGCATCTGATAACGATGAATTAGAAGTAAAGACTCTTCCCATCGACAAGATAGACGATAGTGAGAATATTGAAGATGACAGCTTGTTTGTTTCTGACGATTACATTATAAAAGAAGAAGATTTCCTTCGTAAGAAATCACGAGAACATGAAAATGCTTTTATTAAGATAGAAAATGACCCACGCGTCACTCGGGTGGGACGATTTATTCGTAAATACAGTATTGACGAATTACCACAATTATTCAATATTTTAAAAGGAGACATGAGTGTGGTTGGCAATCGCCCTCTGCCACTTTATGAAGCAGAACAGCTCACAAGTGACAATTACATTGACCGTTTTTTGGCTCCGGCAGGGCTCACAGGGATGTGGCAAGTTGAGAAGCGTGGAGAGTCAGGTAAGTTATCAGCCGAAGAACGTAAACAATTAGATATCACATATGCCAAGAATTTTTCATTATTATTGGATATAAAAATTATTTTCAAGACATTTACAGCCTTTATTCAAAAAGAGAACGTTTAAGAACTTTTTTGAAGTTTTAATGTTGCATAATATATGACAAGGAAAAACATCAAGTATATCATGATATTGGGTAGTTTATTGATTAACCCATTCGTCATTTCTGCGCAACAGAATATGACGCGTGAAGAGCGCGTCAAAGCTCTGGAGCAAGTTAAAGCTGAAGAGCAGAAGGCAAGCAAGTTGAACACCACAGCTTTGCCAGATTTATCGGAAGGAGAAAACACACTGGAACTTCCTCCTCTTTCCGTTTTTTTGGATGCGGTTACAGAAAATGCCACCGTAAAAAAGGTCCGTTCGCAAGTGGAGCAGGTCAAAAATGATTATCGCATGGAGAAGCGCAATTGGCTAAACTATTTCCATCTAAACGGAGGCTACTCTTATGGTAAATACAATATTCTAAGTAACAATAGTGATGAGTATACACCTATGTATCAGACGACAATGTCAAGCGCTCAGCATACATTCAATGTAGGTGCTAGCGTCAACGTAGGAATTGGTGATCTCATTAACCGACCTTTGAAATTAAAAAATTACCGTTATAACATTGAGCAACTCCAATACACCCAGGATGAAGTAATGGAAGAGAGAAAGCTAAAAGTACTTGAAGCATACAATTCTGTGACGGAACAGCTCGCTACGATCAAAGCCAAAGCTGAAACAGCCGCTTTATATAATGCCCAAATGAAAATATTGGAATATAATTTTATTAACGGGACATTGGACATTTCTGGTTTAGCAGTGGAACGCTCAAGACGCACAGGAGCCGTGACAACTTATGAACAAAGCCGTGTAGCCTTGCACAACTCTATTATTCTGCTTGAGATGTTGACCAACGTAAAGATTATTAAAGACAAATAATAACAACTTAATGGATATTGCACGATTCATATCACAATTTTTCTATCGCATCCGCTATTGGCTGTTATGGGGAAGCTTATTTGTCACGGGGTTAGTTGTATACTTTACCCAGTTTCTTCCTTTCAGTTATACCGTAAAAAGTAGTATATATGCAGGGGTCACTAATAGTACTTCCCTAGATGGAAGTACCATTAATTATGCAGCCATCAACAGTACTTTCGACAACCTTATCAATATTGCCAAATCCCCCGGCACATTGAAGAAGGTCTCTGTCCGTCTATTGGCTACCGCCCTCACCTACGGACAAGATTGGAAGGATAATCAATACATTTTAGCCAAGAATTATCGGCAACTTAAGCAGGCAACTCCCAAAGAGGTTTTGGCTTTGGTTGACAGAAAAAGCTTGGATAAAACCATTGCAAACTTGAAAGCATACGATAAAGTGAGTCCTACAAACTTTGTTTATGCCATATTCAATCGCCCGGGTGCATTTTACAGTGCGGCGGCAATGGATCAAATAGAAATAAAACGCGCCGGTAATAGTGATATACTTAATATTACCTATACCTCAGCCGATCCGGGTATCACCCAGCAAACCATAAGTATTCTTATTGACGAATTGATAAAGGCATACGAAATCCTACGCTTTCAGGCGACTCAAGATGTAATTGCCTATTTCAAAGAACAAGTAAGATTGGCCAAAATAGAACTGGATAAACAAGAAGACGACTTGATGAATTATTCCGTTCAAGAAAGAGTCATCAACTATGGTGAAGAGACTAAAGCTCTCGCCGGCACTAGATACGGAGTTGATGATCGCTTGGAACAAGTGGAACGCAGCTATCAAGGAGCTACTTCACTTCGAAAGATGCTTGAAGACAAGATGGACATACGTGCTAAGATTATACGAAACAATACCGATTTACTTAAAGAATTGGAAAAAGTCAGTTCTTTGAATCAAAATATAATGGAGCAAGAAATCTTTGTTTCGGATAAAGCAAGAAGTGAGAGTCAAAATATAAACAATGATAAAAGAGCTTTAAAAAAGGCGGAAGAGAATATCAGCCATATTTCGGATAATTTGAATGAATATAACTTCTCAAAAGAAGGTGTAGGCATAAAAAACATGATTGACGAATGGTTAATGGCTTTGGTCAGCGAAGCCAAAGCAAAAGCAGAATTGAAGGTTTTACAGGCGCGACAGAATGACATATTCGACCAATACAGCCACATGTCTCCCATTGGTACCCAAGTCAATCGTAAGCAGCGTGCTATCGGAATAGCAGAAGATAATTACCGTACCCAGTTAAGCGGACTTGCCAATGCTAATTTACGATTGAAAAACATTGAAATGAGTACCAGCAATTTGCAAACCATCACTCCCCCGGACTTCCCTCTAACAGACAACGGGCGAAAGAGGGCTATATATGTACTTATTGCATTTATTGGAAGTTTAGTGTTTATTACAGGTTACTTTTTATTTGTTGAAGTACTCGACCGTACATTACGAGATCCTATTCGAAGCAGAAGACTTACCGGACTTCCTGTTATTGCAGCTTTCAACGGAACCAGCAATCTCAAATTCAGAGGCTTCCTCCGCATGTGCAATCGCATTGCAGCAGGATATTGTTGTCGCCAATTGAATAATTACCTGCAGACCGGACGCCCCACAATTATCAATCTTATCAGTATGGAAAGAGGGGAAGGCAAAAGCTTCTTAACAAAATATTTTGTGGAGTATTGGAAGGGTGAAGAAATACGTGTACGGGTAGTAAAAGCCGGAGTCGATTTTGAAATCTCAAATCCGGAATACATAAATGCAAAGCGATTAGCTGATTTCTGGCAACGAAATGATGCTGAGAAAGACGCAGACATCATATTAGTGGAATACCCTGCGGCTAGCCGTAATTCTATTCCATTGGAAGTTTTAAAAGAGGCAGATGTAAATTTACTGGTGGCCAATGCTTGTCGGTTGTGGCGTGATAGCGATAATGCTACCCTTCAACCGATCAAGGAAGCGTTGCGCAATCGTCCATTCTTCTTCTATCTCAATAATGCCGACCGTGAAGTGGTAGAATCATTTACAGGTGAATTACCCCCCAAGACACCAATGCATAGCTTATTCAGCCGACTGTCTCAACTAGGATTAACATCTAGAAAAGCAGCCGTAAAATAATAAATAAGGAACAATGGCATCTATATATGAACAACGGGATATTTCACCAAAACTGTTTACGTACGGTTTGTTTATAGCCGGACTGTGTGCTTTGGCGTATGCTCTCGTATTCCAAAAATTACTGATAGCATTCATTATAATAGGAGTCCCCATTGTAGCTATAGGATTTATTTACAGTATGCGATATCCGCGACTGGGTTATGCATTATATGCAACTCTTTCTTATTATCTGATTGCACTGATCAGATATAGTCGTCATGATGGGATCAGTCTTTTTTTAGACATTCTGCTCGTATATTTATTTCTATGCGTGCTATTCAATGCCTGGAGGAAAGAAGCCGCCATTCATTTTCCAAACGCCATCAATATACTTACAATAAGTTATGTCGTTTGGATGCTATACATTTTAGTAGTTATGGCAAATACTCCGACTCGCGAAGAATATGTTGTTATGGGAGTCCGGAATTGGTTGCTAGGAACTCCTGTTCTCTATATCTTATCTTCTTTGCTGGCAGACAACCCTAAAGTTCTAAAAAAAGGACTTATTTTGATCGGTATATTTACAATAACGGCTTTCTTAAAATTATTATATCAAAAATTCCGATGGTTCGATGCAGCCGAGACAGAATGGCTTATGAACGGAAGTTGGTATACGCATATTATAAGCACAGGCATCCGCTACTTCTCAATATTTAGCGATGCCGGTAATTTTGGAGCAAACATGGGTATGGTATCTATTGTATATGGCATTCTATTTGTCCATACTAATAGCAGATATCTGCGTATATTCTACTTTGCCATTACCATAATGGGAATCATAGGAATGTTACTTTCTGGTACCCGTAGCGCTATTATCATTCCAATAGGTGGACTTGCGCTTTACTGCCTTATTAGCCGAAACATTAAGACGATTATAGCGTCAATTGTCATGGGGGCGGCTTTCTTTGTATTCTTTGCCTTCACCAATATAGGCAATGACAATCCATTGATCCGCCGCATGCGTACCGCTTTTCGTCCCACAGAAGATCAATCGTTCGCTGTCCGCTTGGAAAATCAAAAAATAATTAAAGAATTCATTCTTGATCACCCTTGGGGAGCTGGAATAAATCAAGGAGTTCCTAGAGTCCAAAGAATTGGTGATGAAACAAAAGAAGACACTATTCCCCCTGATTCATTCTACGTTTCTATATGGATACAAACTGGATATATCGGACTCATACTATACATTGCAATTTATGCCACAGTTCTTATGAGATGTTGCTACATTGTTATGTTTAAAGTGCATAACAGGGAATTGAAGCAAATACTTTCCGCCTTATTGTGTGGAGTATTTGGTATATGGCTTAATGGATATGCTGGACGTGGAATGGGTATGCCACCTAATAATTTTCTCATAGCAGCTGCTCTAGCTTTTGTGCTAAATGGAGCTTATATAGACAGACAAATGAGTCCGGAATTAATTGAAAATAAAAAACAATAAGATATGAATGACATTTTTGCTTTATTTAATCCCGATTGGTGGATGGATGAAAATAATAATGCGCTGCAGATAACTGATGCGTTGTTATTCTTGTTATTATCTATTCCGGTCATTTATCTATTCGTTTGCGCTCTGTTTTCGTTGGCTAAATACAAAAACCCATATCCTAAGGCGAAGATTAAACATCGCTTTTTAATACTCTTTAATGTATATCGGAATGGAAAAGAGGTCATACAGTCTATTGATTATTTTTTAGATACGCAGCAATATCCCAACGATAAATATGCTGTTGCCATAGCTGCATCACAATTATCAGAAGAAGACATCGTCACTTTATTGAAAATGCCTGTAAATATTGTTGTGCCGGATAAAGAAGAATGTACCAAAGTATATGCCATTCAGCAAGTGATGGAGCGATATGCTCCTGATGAGTATGATATGGTCATACTTTTCAATTCGGACAATCGCATAGTGCCTACAGCTCTTGACTTGTTTAACGATGCTTATTATGCCGGATGTGACGCTATTCAAGCCCATCCTATGACAGAAAATCTCACCACAAAGATTGCCATTCTTAATGCTACCAGTGAAGAGATCAATAACAATATATTCCGTAAAGGACATACCCGAATGGGCCTATCATCGGCTTTAATAGGATCAGCCATGGCCTTCGACTTCAGTACATTCCACCGCATCTGCCCTACACTAAAAGGACAAGATTTGAGTAAAGCCATTGAAGCAGCTTTTCTTAAAGAAAATATTTATATAGAATATCTTGAAGAAGTAGTATGTTACAGTAAGAAAGTGGAAAGTGCCAATAGCTACGAAGACGAACGCGTCGGTTGGGTAAACACACAAAAAAGCAGTACGTTTTTCGGCTTACGTCACTTGCCAATCGCAGTATTAAAGGGTGAATGGGATTATGCAAATAAACTCTTCCAGTGGATACTGCCTTCACGCTTATTCCTACTCGCTTATCTGATAGGTTTCACAATCATTCTCACTGCGCTCGACTGGCAGTTATCCTTTAAATGGTATGGTCTGATTATTGCAACCGTCTTTGCCTTCTTGATGGCTCTCCCCGAAGGTGAGATAAGTAAACAGTTTCGACATGCATTTTGGGCTCTTCCCATATTAGTTTTCGCCTCCGGGATTAGCCATTTTAAGAACTTATTTGCCAGAAATAGAAGAACAAAAGAGAAGGCGGGTAAAGAGCAGAAAACAAAAAAAAGGAGAAAATAAAAAATAATCATGAGGATAGCCATTGAAGCCCAACGAATTTTCCGTCCTAACAAACACGGGATGGATTTCTTTGCTTTAGAATTGATCCGTCATTTGGAAAAGTTGAATGACGGTAACGAATATTTTGTCATTACTGCGCCCGGACAAGATTGCCATTGTTTGGAAGAGAGTCCCAATCTCTCTATCGTAGAAGTGAATTGCCCTTCTTATCCTCTATGGGAGCAAATAGCATTACCACTGGCTGTAAAACGTTTGGGAATAGACCTACTCCATTGCACATCCAACACAGCCCCTATAAACTGTCCGACACCTTTGGTGCTCACCTTGCATGATATCATATACATGGAGCGTAAAGTAGGACGCAGCATGTCCCTCTATCAAGAAATGGGACGTTATTACCGTAAATTTATAGTACCACGTATTTTGAAAAACTGCAAGAAGATTGTTACCGTATCGCAGTTTGAATGTAACTGCATCCGTGAAACGCTGGGTTTACCGGAACAGCAAATCACCTCAATATACAACGGGTATAATCCGCGTTTTCATGAAATCCCTAAAATAGACATGCGTATTGTGAGCGAATATACTCCCAAAGGGGATTTCTTGTTTTTCCTGGGAAATACAGATCCTAAAAAGAATACTGCATGCACACTGAAAGCTTATAGTATTTATCTGCAAAAATCAAGAGTAAAGCGTCCAATGCTCATAGCAGATTTAAAAGAAGAATATCTGTACGAAATGCTGAAGAAGGAAAATATCTATCATATTAAGCCATACCTCTCCTACCCGGGATACATTGATACCAATGATATGCCTATGCTGTATAATGCCGCATTCGCTTTTCTCTATCCGTCATTACGCGAAAGTTTTGGTATTCCCATATTAGAAGCCATGGCATGTGGTGCGCCGGTGATAACCAGCAAGATTTCCGCCATGCCCGAAATAGCAGGCGACAGTTATCTTCTTGTTGATCCCACTAATCCGGAAATGATTGCTGATGCCATCTTACGTTTGGAAGAAGATGATGCTTTCCGCGACAGACAAGTGGCACACGGGCTCAATAGAGTCAAAAGCTTTTCATGGGAAAAAACAGCTGAAGCTTATTCACGCATTTATGCTGAAATACAGAAGGAAATGCAGTATCCATAAAATAGTATTCTAAAATTCAGGTTATGGAGAACAGAGACTTTATCATTACCAGTTCGCAAGCATGGGATATTGCAATTGGCAGTACAATAAAGAGTACCGCCTTGGAAATATCAAAGAAAAATAGAGTGCTTTTTATAAGTACTCCGCTTGATATGGCTTCGCGGATACGTAATGCTCTGTCCTCTCAAAAGAATAATACCTATGAATTTCGCCGTAGAATGGATGTCCTGGAAGGTAAAGCTTCACCTCTAAGAAAAATAAATGAAAAGCTGTGGGTACTTGATTGTCCTTTTACTCTATTATCCATCAACAAATTGCCTGCTCAACTATTCGATTTCTTTAATCGGATAAACAACCGTAAAATGGGAAAATGGATTTTAGAGCAAGCTTCACAACTGGACTTTAAAAATTATATTCATCTCATCGATACCGATCTTTTCCGAAGCAGGTATCTGAAAGAATACATTCATCCTGCAATATCGATTTATTATCGGCGGGATTATGTCATTGGATTCCCTTATTGGCAAAAACACGGTCCGCGTGCAGAAGAAGGACTTGTCCGTGAATCGGATATTGTACTGGCCAATTCTTCTTATTTTGCCGAACAATTGCGACCGATGAACCCTAATACTTACGTGCTGAATACAGGCGTAAACCTTGAGCTATATGATGCGTCCAAATCATGGAGTAAACCTGTTGATATGGAACGTATCCCCTCGCCTGTTATAGGTTATACAGGGGCTATACTAGAGAGCCGATTGAATAGCGCTCTTGTTTATGAGATCACTCGTCAGCTTCCCCAATTCAGCTTCGTCTTTGTGGGACCTGAAGATGAGCACTTTCGCCAGCATGCACTCCACCAACAAGAAAACACCTATTTTCTTGGAAGCAAAGATATAGCTGAGCTTCCCCAATATATCCAATATTTTGATGTCTGCATCAATCCACAAGCAGTCAACCCCATTACTGATGGCAATTATCCTTTGAAGATAGATGAATACTTAGCCATGGGTAAACCGGTAGTGGCTACCAGTACGCACACTATGCGTGATGTCTTTACCGGATACACTTACTTGGCTACAGGCAAGAATGAATGGATCTCCGCCCTTTATGAAAGCTTAAAAGAGATTGGAAATAAAGAACTCAAAGAAAAAAGAATAGCATTTGCACAGACTCACAGTTGGGGTCATAGCGTGAATAGTATATATCAGGCTATAGAGGAAACTGAAAAGCAAAGATGAATTTAGTACTTTATATTTTTCCCTTTTCTCTATATTTTGTACTTTCGCATTGCATTTTTTTAATAATATCATGATAAAAAATTAGTTTGGAGGTCTCTCTCAACGAAGAGATCGTTTTTCAATTGAATGAAGAAACGGTACATGAAAAAACTGAAATAGCGGTTTTGGAAATCATGGCCAAGTGTGTAATGAGCTTACTGGACAGTAAGACAGAAATCAGCGCCCGCGAAGAACGCGCATTAGCACATCTACGCAACGTGACGAAAGGTTACAAGCACAATGCTGAAAAAGTGAACGGTAAAAAGAAAAAACTTTAATTGTTAACTAATTAAACAAATGTACGTTTTTTCAGTTCACAACCACTCCCCTCCCTTGCACAAACAAAAGTCTTAATAAATACTAAAACACGCCACTGTACACTCTTATTAAGCAATGAATATTTAGAACAACCTCCCATACTGCTCTAGTGTGATATGACGCATCACCACAAGCATAATAGTGTACACTTACCTCTTCATAAATAGCTATTTTATTACTATTTTTATCACACAGTTTTAATGAGAAAGATTGCCTGAAAAAGGTATGCATTCTTCTACATAGCGAATACACGACGTCCTTCCCTTTTAAGCCGATTAATCAAGAATCAAAAATTTCTAATTCTTTAAAGAACAACAACTATGGACAGATTTTACTATTTGAAGCATCAGATCACTGCATGGAACGACCCAAGAATTCAAACAATGGTGAAGCAGGAAGGTGCCAAAGCTTATGGTACGTATTGGTATATTATTGAAAAGCTCAGCATACTTCCCGAACCAATGGCGGAACTAAAGTATCTCAGACATTTTGTAGAGAAAGGATTCTCTTATAGCTATATGATGAAAATCGTAACGGAGTTCGGTCTGTTTAAAGTAGAAAACGGTTATTTCACAAATCTTGATCTGAATATTCGCAAAAGAAAAGATTCACCGACAACGGCACAAAAAGAATGTGCGGAGTCTGAAGAAAGTCTTGCCCCCCAAAAGCTTGAAGTAAACCCGATAAAGTCATCGGACAACAAGGGAAGAAATGAAGAAGAAAACGCAGAAAAAGAGCCAAAATCGGTGAATAATCAGAATTTTACTGCCCAAAAACGACACTTTTTCGACGAAAAAAGTAATTTACAGGACACGGAGATGGAATGTGAACAACTGATTAACAGTGATTTAAAAGATAAAAAGACTCCTTATAAAGAGAGTATAGAGAATAAAATAACAACAACAACAGAAGAAAAAGAAGAAGCAGTTGTTGGTGTTGAAAAAGTTATTGATTCTTTCCCGAGCATTTCCGACAATAATCCGGTCACTCCTGTCCGCTCCTGGCAGCAGTTGGTCGATGACATGCGCCTTGACAGTATATGGGTGGATATCGCCTGCATGAAAAGTGGGTATGGCGGGCTGCTTAAGCGTTATTACAAAGAGGCGGTGGAGGAATTCCGCCGGCATATCATCTTATACGGGAGTGGTCGCAATTTACTCACAATGAGCGATGTACAAAGATACTTCGCCAACTATACCGCAGCGGGTACCCGAACATCCATCGCATTGCGCGACTATCTACTCACCCTCGATGCCGGACATCAAAACAAACATGCGGCCTATTGTCATGAACGCTTCATCGACGGGCACCGGACTTATGGTGGTGAACCCATACCCCATGATGCACCTCCCCGCCCGAATGATTGTGCCGTGTGGAACAAAACCACGCGAAAATGGGTGACACAAGATAATGTCCTCCCCTTTAAGTAGCCAGCGTCGGAGCCAATGGGTGAAGTCGTCGGAGCTGGTGGCTACTGCTGTCCGAGCCAGTGGGTAAACTGCCCGGAGCCAATGGCTAGAACCGCCGGAGACGGTTGCTAAACCAGCCGGAGACGGTTGTGGATTTTTTTACCCGTCAGCACCAAGATATCTCCCTGCAAAATGTGTTTGACAGCTCAGCAAAACAGGGCTGGGAAGTAGGATAATCCACGTCTTCTCTGAGATAAAAGAAACTAACTATTTTTATAAACATAAAACAACTCATGAGAAATTTCAACTCATATCACATCGATGTTCACGGCCGTATTAGTGGCCAAGTAAAAACAATCTGCCCCAACTGCAACGAAACACGACATCACAAAGGGGATAAATCGCTGTCCGTCAATATCGATACGGGACTCTGTTTCTGTCATCATTGCAACTGGAAAGTGTATGTGCCCGATGAAGCCGAACTTCGCGAAAAACGCATGAAAGAAGAAAGGCGGAAAAAAAACATCCCCGTGCCTTCGCATTTCCAACGACCCATATTCGACGCACACAAGACCACACTCTCTGAAAAAACGGAACGTTATCTGGTAGAGACACGCTGCATTCCGCAAAAGGTAATACGTGAACTCCGTATCACCGAACAGATGGAATATATGCCGCAATCGGGCAAAAATGAGAACTGCATCTGTTTTAACTATTTTGAAAACGGAGAATTGGTCAACACCAAATCGCGCAGCGGACAAAAGTATTTCAAAATGGTGAAGGATGCCGAACTCATCCCCTACCACCTCGACGGAATATTGGGCACGTCTGAATGTATCATTACCGAAGGTGAAATGGATGCTGCTTCATTTATGGCTATCGGACGGAAAGATGTCATCTCGGTACCGGCCGGTGCCAACGGCAATCTGACGTGGATGGAACGCTTTATTGATACCCACTTCGAAGACAAGCAGACGGTATTCATTGCCACCGATGCTGATGTTCCCGGCATGAGGTTACGCGATGAACTGATCCGCCGCTTTGGTGCCGAACGCTGTCGTGTGGTACACTATGGAGAGGGCTGTAAAGATGCCAATGAACATCTGGTGAAATATGGCTGTGAAAGTCTCCGCATAGCGTTAGAGCAAGCCGAAGAGGTACCTATTGAAGGGATATTTACAGCGCAGGACTTACACGCCGAACTGCGTGCGCTCTACGAAAACGGCGTGGGGAAAGGAGCCGAAACCGGATGGGAAAACTTTGACAAGAACTGTACCTTCGAACTGAAACGGCTCATGGTAGTCAGCGGTCAGCCCGGTGATGGGAAATCGGAATGGGTGGACGAGCTGGTGTTGCGACTCTGTCTGCGTCACGGATGGAAAACCGGCTTCTTCAGTCCCGAAAACATTCCCATTGTTTACCACTTGCGCAAGCTGGCGGAGAAACTGACAGCTTTCAGCTTTGCTCCCAACGTAGGCATGACGGATGATCTTTATGACAGGGCTGAACATTTCCTCACCGATAACATCTTTCACATCCTGCCCGGTAATGACGATTATTCACTGGAAACAATCCTCGAGAAAGCCCGCGGACTGGTGGTTCGTAAAGGCATCCGGATATTGGTTATCGATCCACTCAACCGCATCGACCAGCATCTGCCGCCCAATCAGACCGAGCTGCAATACCTCTCTTCACTCCTGAGCACACTGAGCCGTTTTGCCGTTCAGTATGGATGTCTGGTGATATTGGTAGCCCATCCGCGTAAGATCAGTCGCGACCCTGCTACCGGAAAGCGTCCCCACGTAGAGATGCAGGATATATCCGGTAGTGCCGATTTCTTTAATAAAGCGGATTTTGGTATTATTGTGGAACGGGATGATGCCAAAGGTATGGTTACCGTTCACATTGAAAAAGTGAAATTCAAGCATTTAGGTTCTAAAGGCGAAGCGTACTTTGTATACAACAGGGCAAACGGTCGGTACTGGTCGTGCGAAGAAGGCCCCACCCATGTCTATGGCATTGACGCCCCGGGTCCCGTAAATACGGTTTTCGATACGGAGAGCTGGGTTTAAGTGAGCCATTATTAGCGTTCTTTAATGCTGAATCTATCAAGGTTCCCCCAATGCATTCACAATGAGCCGTACCTGCGCAGGAGTATAACGCCTGCCGGTGCGGCTCATTCCCGTTTCGAGCAAACGCTCTTCCAATCCCGGAAATGTCCGTATCCATCTATTAAACTGATTCACAGCCGTCTGCTGCTGTACTCCGTCAATATAGAGCAAAGCCAGTTCTCCCTTACCATAACTACGTATGGGAAAAACAATTTCACCCATCGTCTCTTTCTTTTCTTCCTTTAGTATCATGATCAATCTTTTTAATGTCAAAGCTTCAGCTATAAAGTGAAATAGCCTCCATTGCTTTAATGGCATAACAAATATACTAAAATAAGAAGAAATATTAAAACATAAGCCTCACATATCCTCACTAAAAAAGAGTAAACCTCCGCCTACGTTTATCAACCTTAATATGCTACATATAGGTGTATTAACTTTGCATTAACGAAATGAGAGAAAAGAAGAAGAAGGTGTAATTTTTCATGTCATAGTAGCATATATCACAACAAATAGATATAAGTGCAAAACGAGTAGAGCAAACTCGACAGCAGTAGAATTACGCTAACACTATTTGTAAACCGAGAGAAAAACGCCCTCCTCTCTTTTTCTTCGTTTCGCTAAAAACTTTATTCTATAACTTAAACCAAAAGTGTGATGGCCAAAGTAACCGTAGTGCGCTATCAGCGCCGTAAAAAGTTGGGGGATCTCAATTCCCCTATGGTAACCTCCCTAAAGCAAAAGTCGGGAGATTCAAAGACCTATGACATCCAACGCCTCTCCAGTGAAATAGAAGGCATTGGATCACTTTCCGCCGAGGACGTGGAACATGTGATTAAATCTATTGTACGCAGCATGCGAAGTGTATTATGCGATGGAAACCGCGTAAAATTAGACGGGTTCGGCACTTTCTACATCACCCTGGGCTGCTCTCCCACGGAAAAGAAAGAAGACTGCACCATTCGCAACATCGAGCGGGTAAATATTCGCTTCAAAGTAGATAATGCCTTGCGATTGGTGAACGATTCGATAGCTACGACAAAAAGTGCATCAAACAACATCATCTTCGACTTGGAATCGCCCAAAACAACCACTAACACACCTGGCGGAAATAGCGGAGATAGCGGTAATACAGGTGGTGATACAGGTGGTGGAAAAGATGATAATCCGTTAGGATAACCGCTTCGTGCGCCAGCAGTAAATGTTTCACAGAAAGCGCTGAATGCAATAAAAGAGTTTGAAAAAACCAGAATATCAGAATTCAACAAAAAGTAGTAACAGTAAAAAAGGAAAAGAAAATGAAAAAGACAACTTGGGACACCATTTTGAAAGTCGTAATCGCAGTAGCATCCGCAATACTGGGAGCACTCAGTGCGCATGCCATGGTAGTGGGCTAATTCTTAAGAATTAGAACAATGTGAGTCAAGGGAGCCCGGATAGCATTTAAAGAGCATTCCAGCTCCCTTTTTTTAAATAGAAGTGCACGCATCTATGCATTAAAGCACATCAAAGCAACGACAAGAATTTCTTTCATCATAACAGAAAACCATAAGACATCAAAGAAAATGAGAACAATCAATTTAATAGTGATCCATTGTAGTGCCACATGCGAAAACCGCCCCTTTACCGAACGCGATTTGGAAGCTGCGCACCGTCTGCGTGGAATGGACGGCATCGGTTATCATTTCTATATTCGCCGCAATGGTGACATAAAATCCACCCGCCCTCTCGAAAAAGCCGGTGCACATGCCCGCGGGTATAACATCCACTCCATCGGCATCTGCTACGAAGGTGGTCTGGATGCTCACGGACTGGCAAAAGATACACGTACCACATGGCAACGCCATTCGTTGCGAGTGCTTGTCCGGGTACTGCTATCCGATTATCCGGGAGCCAGAGTAGTCGGTCATCGCGACCTCAGCCCCGACCTCAACGGTGACGGCGAAATAGAGCCTATGGAATGGACAAAGCAATGCCCTTGCTTCGACGTAAAGAAAGAAAAATGGTAAAATGTAAAATAGATATCTTATTTTGCTTTAAATATCTTTCGATAGAAGTTTACTTTCGTCAGGATACTTTTTAGCCAATTCCGCTTCCGCCAGCTTCCTTTGCTCAGATGCACAGCTACAGTATCTTCAGTAACCTGGACATAAGCTGCCCCAAGCATACGTGAAGGCATGATCAGAATACGTTCATCTAGTACTTGCTCTATAAATCGATTATACTTTAAGCCGAATTTTTCGGCAGCTAATGCCAAGACATCAGGGGCGATTTCTTTAGTATACCAACTTCCATCTTTCTGAATGAAATGACGGTCTTCATAAAACTTCATAGCTTCCGCCATAAAAGGATGGCCTTTTTCAGAACCCAATATAGCAGACAACAATCCCAACCCGGGTACTCTCGTACCGGGGAACCGGTTTGTCCCATCCGATTCCAGCCGTTTATCAGCTTGCTCATCTGCTTCAATCATCTCCGGATGATATTCAATGGCAGTGAAAAAACCGTAAGACAAAAAAGGATCGAAAGATTTCTTCACTAAAACATCGGTATCCATGTAAATACCACCTTCGGTATACAACGCATACAACCGTACATAGTCAGCAACAAAAGCCAACGCATTGGCCTCGTATGCTTCTTTCGTCCAAGAGAGAGAGTTTAAATCAAAAGCATTCAGATCCCATAACCGCCATTGATAATCCGGTAACACTTTTTTCCATGAATTCATACATACACGCAAACTCGGTGGTATGGGGGTGTCATTAAACCAACAATAATGAATTACTTTCGGTATCATCTTTTATCTCATTTAGTGATTATTTTTTTTCTTTTCGCGCAAATAGCCCGTTAATGGAACCTGAAAATACAGCTTTAAGCATATCCCACCTACCTTGTCTGGCATAATCCAATACATTGCGTATCATTACAATTGCTATAAGGTAGGTGCATGATAAGAATTTATTGAAACCATCCAGATTCCGTCGGGCAAAGAGCACACGTCCGCGACTTAAATAGTACCCCCGCATTGGAGTAACTTTACCTATGGATTGTCCCTCTTTATGAAATACCAACGAGGCTGGCTCATACCATATCTTATATTGATTTTTTAAGATGCGATAACTCCAATCGAACTCTTCATAGAAAAGGAAATAAGATTCACTCATTAGTCCGACCTTTTCAATGACATCTCTTCTTACCATCATGGCAGCACCATGCATCACCTCCACTTCTCTATCTTTCAGATATTTTTCAGGATGCGACACATCATAAGCCGGAGTGGAATGCTTCAGCGTTATAGGAGTCATTTTTTGATGGCCGTAATATTGTACATCATAAGGGGGATATGAAAAGCGAATCATAGGAGATACTCCTCCTATAGCCGGATTCTGCAATCTCCGCACCATCGGTTCCAAAATAGACGATTTAACGATGATGTCATTATTAAGAAAAAGCAGATAATCGCCTTTAGCATATTGATAGCCGAGATTATTGCCTCCGGCAAAGCCTAAATTTTGATCATTGCATATCACATTGACATCAGGATATCTTACACGTATTTCTTGGACATCATCGCCCGCCGAGGCATTATCCACAACTATTACCTCGTAAGGATATCTTTCATACTTCTTCAAAGAGGCAATTAGCTCACAAGTATCCTTCCACCCGTTATAATTTACTGTTATTATTGATACCATGAAATTCCATTTTACCGGCTAAACAATCCTGTAAACTTAACAACTCACACTTATAAGATTAATTATACAAAGATAGAAAAATATATATATCTTTGCTTTAAAATAAAAAAATAAACAAAATGCCACAGAAATCGCGTTTGCAAAAGTCGTTGTTAAATGCAAGGGTCAACCTCGTCTTCTATTTCGTGACCCTCGGGATTTCTTTTTTCTCACGAAAGATCTTTCTTGATACTTTGGGAGCGGATTTTATGGGGCTTACAGGAACATTACTCAATTTATTGGGGTTTCTAAATTTAGCCGAACTGGGCATAGGAAGTGCAATTGGCTACGTCTTGTATAAGCCGTTATTTGAACACAATGAAACAAAAATCAATGAAATCATTTCTGTTTTCGGATATATCTATAGACGGATTGGATTCATCATTTTGGGAGCCGGATGTATTTTAGCTTGCTTCCTTCCTCTGATTTTTCCCAATAATGTATTTGATTTGAAAGTTATCTATTTCGCTTATTTCTCATATCTCGCCAGTTCATTGATCGGTTATTTTGCCAACTACAAGCAAACGCTTTTAGGTGCAGATCAAAATGAATACATGGTGACCGCCTATTATCAAAGTGCAATAATCATAAAAACGCTCTTACAAATGGCTCTGGTGTATTATACCGGTAACTATTATATATGGATTAGTATGGAGCTATTTTTGGGTATTGCCTATGCCATTATCTTGGATTGGAAAGTTAAGCAAGTATACCCGTGGTTAAAAAGTGAAGTGAAGAAAGGAAAAGAGCTTTTTAATCAATATCCGGATGTGATGAAATATACCAAACAAATATTCGTGCACAAAATAGCCGGATTTGTACAAAGTCAGACTGCTCCGTTTTTAATATACACCTTCGTTTCGCTGAAAACAGTTGCATACTACGGTAATTATACTATTATCATAGATAAGATTACTTTATTTATCAATGGTTTGCTAAATAGTACCAACGCAGGAGTAGGTAATCTGGTAGCAGAGAACAATCAAAAGCGAATTCAAGAAGTCTTTTGGCAACTGCTAAGTATTCGCTTCTTCATTGCCGGAGTCATCTCTTTTTGCCTGTTTCAACTCACAGAACCGTTTATTTCATTATGGTTAGGTAGAGAGTATGTACTATCTCCATTAGTATTAGTGCTACTTATTATCAATTCTTTCATTGGATTCACACGAGGGGCTACAGATCAATTTATCTTTGGTTATGGCCTGTTTTACGATACATGGGCTCCAATTACGGAGGTTATTCTAAACTTAATAGTTACAATTGTTGCGGGGTATTATTGGGGGCTTCCCGGCATATTATTGGGAAGTATCATAAGCTTAATGGCAATTGTATGTTTATGGAAACCATATTTTCTTTATAATAAAGGGTTTAAGAAGTCTGTAAGTCAATACTGGGTTAATTATATCAAGTACCTACTGCTTATATCATTACCTGCATTTATCTGTTATTTTTTGCTACCGGAACATTCATACACTCCCGAAAAGTCATTTGGGCATTGGATAATTTTTGGAATAATAAATCTATTTTCGTATGGAAGTATAGCCTTCCTTACTCTATATATTTTCAGTCCTGGCATAAGAGAACTTACGCGCAAAGGAATGAATAAATTGAAATTAAACTCTCGATTCAAATGATCGAAAAACATCTTCCCACTGATCTACAATTCTTTTTACGTCAAATTTTTTAACTCCGTTAATGCATGACTGGGACATTCTCATTCTTAAATGGTCATCACTCATAATCAGACTTAATTTTCGCACATACTCTTTTAAAGAAAAAGGAGGCACCAATATTCCTGTTTTTCCTTCATCCAGAATATCGGTTGCTGCTGCAAAAGAATTAAAAATAACGGGAACCGTACCAAAAGTCATAGCTTCCATAAGTACCATGGGCCAGCCTTCAAAATCGCTCGTGAGACATAATATTCCTGCATCTCGATAATACAAATCAGGATCTTGATATCCGGTAAATCGGACTCGTTCAATCTGAGAAAATTTTCTTTCCATATCTTCTCTAATAGGACCATCGCCTACTATGACCAGCTCCCAATCCGGAAACTTCTGATAAAGGTGCTTCCATATATATACCAGTCTATCAGCTCGTTTCTGATACCATTCAACTCTTCCGACATATAATAATTGCTTTTTTTTCGACGTTAAAGCTATTTCTTCTTTTGTAGTGTAGGTATTTGGATTACCAATAGCGATGATCTTTGATAACTCCCCCTTATATACCCTTTCTAAATCCGGAATAAACTTTAAAGATAACAAGCATAAAAAATCGGTATAATTAAAGCAATCTCTATAACAGTCTTTCAATCGGTTAAGATAATCTCTTTTTATCCCGGGAACCTTAAGATAACGGGCAACACTTTTAAATCTTTCAATAATAGTATCATTCCTTAACCTCACGGTTAGCGCCAAAAGATAATCGTAAATCCAAGTTGGAGTATTGTGGACAACCGATATAACATGCACTCCCTTCACATCTTTAGAATATCGGAATAGGGTATGATACGCTATAGGATCCTGATTTATCACAACATCAATTTGATGCAATTGCAGAAATTCTTTAAAATAAATACCATTATTTTCCAGATCATCGATCGGATAAGGGAAGAAAAACACCGGAACCGGATAGGAATATTCAAGTAATGCTTCTTCACGTATACTATTTAAATAAAATACACGATATGATCGATTCAAAAATTCGCGGCATAGCAAGTCGGTTACCCGTTCGATTCCTCCACGATGGGGATGAAACATTCTAGGATATAGAAATAATATATTCATCATACAACAGAGCCAAACATTTTTTGAAATTTAATCTTCAAAAGCATCACCATCAATCCGTCGAAAAGGGAATATCGCCTATTGACTAATATTGATTTTAATATTTTATCAACTTTATATTCAGGAGAAAAATGCTGCTTAATCCAAGAATAATACTCATCCAATACACTGTTTAGCATAAAAACACGTTTTTCTTTTGAATAGCCATTTCTATATATAGACAATATAATACGATGAAAAAGCAATGTCAGACTTTTCCAAACATTATCTAAAGAAATATCATCCAAACCAAAATGGTCTTTATATAAGCTTATTCGATCGAAATAATTCATAAATATAGCACATTCATTTTCAAAGGAATATACGACAGTATTATTTGATAATGAAGATGAAAGGCCTATTCTATACACATAGCTTGCATGATTACTAATTATGATTTTATCTACACAAAGTACATAATCTAATAAGAAACATAAATCCTCCAACAAAGAAAGATTGGGTATGAAATAAATGTGGTTATCTTTTATTTTTGAAAGCAGATATAGTTTACCAAATGAATACCCTACTCCTAATTTGATGTATTGAGTCAGAATCTGATATTTATCTTTATTTCTCAAAGAGTATTCCGGTAAGGGTAGTACTTTTATTTCGCCATTAATATTAACCCTTTCAATGTTTTGGATTACCAAATCAACCTCCCGTTCACTGCACATGGCTGCATACAAGCTCTCAAGATAATCGGGTTTTACATAATCATCGGCATCAACAAATGCTACATATTTCCCATGTGCTTCTATTAATCCTTTGTTTCGCGCTGCACTTACTCCGGAATTAATCTGATGAAAAACATGTATTCGCTTATCTTTAAGAGCATATCCATCACAAATTCGACCACTCTCATCTGGACTACCATCATCAATCAATATTAATTCAAAATCTATATATGTTTGAGTAAGAACACTCTCAATACATTCTGAAAGATATTTTTCAGCTTTATATACCGGTATTATGACGGAAATCAAAACTTCTTCACTCATAGCAGTATCCAATATAAAATTAAAAACATTTTTAGTTTTATTACTCAAGAGAAGCAATCAATGCTTTTGATCAAATATACCAGGAGGATTAAACATTTTTTGAATATTAAGTTTAAATAGCATCGTGAACAAGAAATCGTAAAGAACAGGAAAACCATGTATCAACAAGTAGCGTCCTATCCTATCAAATTTATAATCCGGATTATAATATCTTTGCAGATACTTCATATCTGATTTACATAAACTTTTTAAATGTCTTATTCGCTGTGAACGCACATTTTCATTTCTTCGATGATAATCAGTCTTCAAAATGCGACGAATCATAAATTCTATCGATTTCCACAGATTATCTTCAGCAACCAGGCTCATATTAGCTTCCTTTAATATCCGTTCTATGATATTACGACAAGACACAAAGGTGTAATATTCAGAATCAAAAGGAGTCATCATCTTGGACATCGTGCCGAAATAATTAACATAGATATAGTCAGAGGAATCTCCTATATTTATATAATGGCACATTTCCATGCAGTGTAAATTAAAAATAATATCTTCTGCAAAACGTACAGGAACATCAAATCGAATATTAAAAGTATTCAAAAAGCTTAAATCATAAATTTTCGCCCAAGCGCTAAACATTCCCCAAAATTGATCTCCAGAGAATAAACGATCATAAGCTGTCTTCTGATAGATATCCGGGGTAAACATTACGTTTTTTACTTCCTCTCCGTTTTCTTTAACAATCTGATAACCCTGTATACCAAAGCCTATTCTTCCATCCGTATCCGGATGCATTAAAGCTATTAAATTTGCTAAATAATTTGAGCCAACATAATCATCAGGATCTATGAAAACAACATATTCTCCCAATGCCTGATCGATTCCTGTATTTCGAGCACCACTTAACCCCATATTTTGTTGGTGGAAAACGCGGATACGCCTATCTTTCTTGAGCCATTCATCGCAGATTTTCCCGCAATTATCAGGGCTCCCATCATCCACAAGCAGTAATTCAAAATCGGAGAATGTTTGTCCAAGTATGCTTTCCACACATCTAGACAAGTATTTCTCAACATTATATGTCGGAACAATTACTGATATTTTCGGTTGGTTTTCCATAATATATTTTATATTCTAATCCAATCTTCGGGTATAATGTCATCTTTCTCCAAATAATACCACCAGCGCTTAGGTGCAATTACAATCTTGTTTTGATGAAGATTTAAAAAAGCCCCCCACCAGCTAAAAGTAGAATTAGCAATAATATTATGCTTACATTGGCTCATTAAATACATATCTTGCCATGATTCATCCCCCTTATTACCATCAACAAAGAATATAGAGTTAGCAGTTAGGTTCAGCTTGGCATATTCTATATCATCTGAGAAAATAAAAAAAGTTGGATTTTCAGCTTTTTCTTCCATATACAACATAGCCTTGCTATAGTATTCCAAAGGGCAGCAACGAATAAATCCTCCATTGTATTGATCGTTAGTGTAGTCTCCCCTACGCAAATGTACGGATACACTATTTGTTGAGTTGATTTTATCTAAAATGCGATTAGAATAAACAGATATTTGTGACTGATTGAATTGATATGTATTTATAATCTCATCTTTGGCATGTGTAAAATACTTCGGCGACTGCCACATTCCCCAATAAGCAATATTTAAGTTTGGATAGCTAAAAACATTTTCGTAATATTTAAAACTATCTTCCTTCTCATTTCTAATCACTTTAAAAAGCTTCCGGATAAGGAAGAAGTTTGGAAATCCAAAATCACCCAAGTACTCCAATGTTTTGATCCATATCCTTTGTACTCTATTAAGTCCCTTATAAGGCTCAACATTAAACAGTTTATCCAATTCATACCCATGATGATCAAATAGTTTCTTTCTATAGACAAAAAAACAACATGCTTCATTGGGATAACGATACCTCAATTCACATAGAAATGCATACTGAAACATTACATTGCCTAATCCAAAAAGGGGAACAACTATTTTCATCTTCAATCATTAAAATAATACACTTGTACGAATTATATATTTCAAATATAGCATTGATTATACNAAATATANCCTTATGCAAATATTTTTTTTATTTTAATTGATACTATCAATGAATAATACTCTAGTTTAACAAAGAACTTATAATAATGATATCCCAATCGCTCAAAAAATAGATAGTGTAAATTTCTCAGGAAAAGTAAGCCATCCCGCTTTATCAAAGTCTGAGATTCTACAGGTCGCAAATATCTGTTTCTGCGGAATTGAATGTAACTTTCGAGCTGGAATGTTTTATCATCTGTATTATATAATATCCTATCGAAGTATTTAGCCTTCAAATTTTCATAATATATATATACATCCGGATTATTCTGCAGTTGCTTTGATGAAGTAATATATTGGAATATGTATTTAATAACTCTAACCCTACATTCTAAATTGAANAATGAAGGAGCACGCATAATTGAATTGGGTTGCATAAAATAGAAATAAGTAGCTGCATTTACAACAGCCATTTTGCGACTTACGCAAGCTAACTTAAACGACCACAAGTCATCTTCATGGACTATCCCTTCTTGAAAGAATAAATCATTTTCAAGTAAGAAATGAAGATTAACCAATTTGTTCCACGCCATAACATACCACATACCAGCAGTATACTGTCTCAATATATTTTCAGGACCATATACCGTACCTGAAGTCATCTTTAAAGGAGGCGCCCAATAATCAGAACCTTCCACCTCATAGTTACCAATAACAAAGTCGACTTTTTCTTCCAAAGTAGCATATGATAGCAATTGAATGGCTTCGTGAGGAATATAATCGTCGCTATCAACAAAATAAACATATTCACCCGTAACATTCTTAATTCCAGTATTTCGTGCAGCGGAAAGCCCCCTATTTTGTTCATGAGCAAAACACCTTATTATACTCCCCCTCAAATGGCTTTGAGCTATTCTTCGAACAATAGCCATAGAGTCATCCGGTGTACAGTCATCCACAACGATAATTTCCAAGTCCTGCCACGTCTGATCCAGCACGGATAACAAACAACGTTCGATATATGCTGAAACGTTATAAACCGGTATAATAACAGAGACTTTCATGATTGTTTCATTTATTGTCTACTCCATGAGTGGTATGGATAAACTTTTTATTGGCACTTTTTATATAGAACAAATTTGCAAACATAAGTATAAATGAATAGGGAACAAGCATTATTGCTTTAATCATTCGGACTGTCCAAAGTCTACGGGGTATAGCAAGTGCTAGTGCCATCAACAAAACTCCAAATGTAATCCACCATTTATACGCCAACGTAGGGGTCGCAAAAGATAAAAAAATAGCGAATACAAAAATTAAGCCTAACAGCAAGACTCTTGAAAAGGATGCTTGTTGATAGAGCTTGTCACAAAAATCCCACTTCCTCTGAAGAATTGCAATAGGAAGCTTGCGGGCAAACTCCAACAAACTGTAGTATTGAGCGGACAACCAACGGCGACGTTGAAGAAAAAAAGATTCCGATTTCTGTATCTTTTCATCATAGACATAAGTATCGGGTAAGTAATGAAAAAAGACCCGATTATAAAGAAGCTTCATCTCCAGTACTCTGTCAAATCCCCCCAAAGATTGATTATCCATCATTGCAGCATAAAAAATGGGGTAATGAAAGGCCATACCGGATCCAATCAATGCGGCCGACATTCCTAAATTGATATGCCCCATACGAAAGATGGAATTGTTTATTTCTTCACTAATGCCATCAAGATAAGCCATGTCCGTATTCAAGTTTTTGGCTACTCGATGAGTCTGAACAACTTCGACACCTGACTGAGCAAAAGCATCATTTATGTCCGCGAGGTAGGTCGTTTTAACATAATTATCAGCATCAAGGATCAAAGCAATATCATAATGATCTTGCTCCAAATAAGACAATGCTGCTTTCAATGATTTAGTATTCGTGCTTTTTTGAAAATCAACTTGTAGCAATTTAATCGGATAAGTCTTCAAAACAGCATTCGTTTCAGCTGTCATGTGATCGGAAATAACAACTATATCAAATTTCTCATGAGGATATTCTTGCGCTAGACAAGCTTTTACCGTATCTTGTATGACATTATCTTCACGATATGCGGCTATTAGTATAGCAATACGTCTATATTCTTTAGCAACGGAAGGCTTTTGTGGTTTTCTTAGCAGAGAAGCCACACTAAATATAAATAGGTAAATTACACTAAAAGTGAAAAGTACATAGATGACCCAATCTAAAGTGTAAACGAAATTTTCCAAAATAGTCTTATTTTCGGGGGTTATGAGACAAATATACAAAGATTGATTCAATAAACACAAAGATGTGATCTTCATTTTTCTGAAAATCATAGAACAAAAAAAACGAGCAAGTTCTCTTGAACTCCCCGTCTCCAACAGAAGAAAAGCCTTTTGGCTTTTCTTTTAATTCCATCAAATGTTACCTAAAAACAAATCTTTCTTTTTACCTACAAAAAACTACCATAACTATCGAAAACCTTAATTTTTTCCTTTTTACCTAATTTTAATCCAAATCTTAAGCCTATGAAAAAACTCTTAATCAATCTTTTTACCTATTTTTATCAAAATCATAAGTAGTTTCACAACTACATTGCAAATGTAAGGAGTTTACATATACGCTCCAAGTTTAGAAATAAGAAATGTATGTTTTATAACACATATTTAACTTTATAGCCATTTGTTTACAAAATAAATGTAAAAAACCACCGAAGTGACTGTAATAGCACTCCGATGGCTTCCCCTTTAAAACACCTTTAAACAAAATGATAATATAACGAATTTTAAAAACGTTCTACTTTCTAGCTTCAGCAATATAACCCAACGCTTCACGGCATTTATCCGCAATAGCTGACCAATTCTTAGCTACAATGACTTCTTTAGGGAAGAGTTTTGACCCCATGCCCACACTGAATACTCCGGCTTTAATCCATGAAGTCAGATTTTCTTTAGTAGGCTCTACACCTCCGGTTACCATTAGTTTTGACCATGGCATAGGAGCTAATAATCCTTTTACAAACTTCTCGCCAAGTACATCGCCCGGAAATACTTTGCACAAATCNCATCCTACTTCTTGAGCAAAACCAACTTCNCTGATTGTACCGCATCCTGGTGTATAGGGCACCAGGCGGCGGTTACAGACTTTTGCTACTTCGGGGTTGAACAATGGACCGACTACAAAATCAGCACCTAACTGAAGAAAGAGAGCTGCCGTAGCAGGATCAACAACAGTACCCACTCCAAAAGCCATCTCAGGACATTCTTTCGCTACAAATTTAGCAACTTCACCAAATACTTCATGGGCAAAATCTCCACGATTTGTGAATTCAAAAGCGCGTACGCCTCCTTCGTAGCAAGCCTTAACAACTTGCTTTGCTGTTTCGATATCTTTATGATAAAAGACCGGAACCATAGCGGTTTGACCAATCTTATTTAATACTGTAACTTTATCAAATTTAGCCATTTTATTATTCTATTAATTTCACCGCAGAGCGACACAGAGTATCACAGAGCTTTTGTTTGTTAATCCTCCACTGGTTTTTCACTATCAAAGAAGATTCAACCAAAGTCTTAAAACCTCTTAGTTGTTCTTCTAGCCCCCAATGCAAAACAGCATACTATCGCCGTTTTTCAAAAAGAGGGGGCAAAAAAGAGAATTTCTTTAACGTTGTACACGTCCGCTTGCATCGCCACCGGCCAATGCTTCAACTTCTTCAACAGATACCAAGTTGAAGTCACCGTTTATTGTGTGCTTCAATGCTGATGCTGCTACTGCAAATTCCAAAGCGGCACCTTGGTTCGATTTAGTCAGCAATCCATGAATGATACCACCTGAAAAAGAATCACCTCCACCTACACGGTCGATTATAGGATCTATATCATAGCGCTTTGACTCATAAAACTCTTCACCATTATAAATCATAGCTTTCCATCCATTGTGGGTTGCAGAGAATGACTCGCGAAGAGTTGAAATGACATATTTAAATCCGAACTCTTTAGCCATAGCTTTAAAAATGCCTTTATAACCTTCGGCATCCGTATGACCACTTTCAACATCTGCATCCGGTTTGAAGCCTAAGCAAAGTTCTGCATCTTCTTCATTGCCGATACATACATCAACATATTGCATCAAGGGTTTCATTATAGATTGCGCTTTCTCTTTTGTCCAAAGTTTCTTGCGGAAATTCAAATCTACTGATACTGTAACGCCGTGACGCTTTGCTGCTTCACAAGCTAAACGGGTTAACTCAGCTGCTTTATCAGAAATTGCAGGAGTTATTCCTGACCAATGAAACCAATCGGCTCCTTCCATTACTGCGTCAAAATCGAAATCAGAAGCATCGGCTTCAGCAATAGCAGAGTGTGCACGATCGTATATCACCTTGCTAGGACGCATAGATGCGCCGGTTTCAAGATAATAAATACCTACTCTATCACCACCACGAGCTATAAAATCGGTCTTCACGCCATATTTACGTAATGAATTCACAGCGGATTGACCAATCTCGTGCTTTGGCAATTTAGTTACAAAATAAGCGTCATGTCCGTAGTTGGCACAGCTTACCGCAACATTTGCTTCGCCGCCACCGTATACTACATCAAATGCATCCGACTGAACAAAACGGGTATTACCGGGAGTGGACAGTCTCAACATGATTTCACCTAATGTAACGATCTTCTTTCCCATAATTATTATGTCTTTATATATATGTGATTAGTAATTCCTTTCAAATTATCATTTAGNNCAAAAATAGCATNTAAACANCTGATTAAATGNATATTACGCTAAATATATAATATCGANGCACATCTTCGTGTGCGGGCACAAAGATACAACAAATTTCGTAATTACAAAAATTGTCATATATTTGTGCTTAAAATTATAATATTATTATTGTGCTCGAACACAATANANNNTTTTTTGTTAATTCAATTATAAAAACAACAACATTGTGAGCAATCCGGACAGAATACGAATAAAGGACATCGCCAAACTGGCAGAAGTATCGGTTGGAACGGTGGATCGCGTCTTGCATGGACGAAACGGAGTATCGGAATCCAGCCGCAAACGGGTGGAAGAGATATTAAAGCAGCTGGATTATCAGCCTAATATGTATGCCAGTGCCTTGGCTTCAAACAAAAAGTATGTCTTTGCCTGCTTATTGCCGCAACATGAAGTCGGAGAATATTGGACTGCAGTGGAGATTGGAATTAACGATGCACTGATAGCATACTCTGACTTTAATGTGAGTATAACATTATCATATTACGACCCGTATGACTATCATTCATTTACAGACGCAGCAAAGGCAATACTCGAAGAGGTTCCGGATGGTATTATGTTTGCACCGACAGCACCTCAATATACCAAGCCTTTTACAGAAGAGCTGAGAAAGCGGGAAACTCCTTATATATATATAGATTCTAATCTAAGAGATCAACCTGCACTCTCTTTCTTTGGTCAAGACTCCAATCAAAGCGGCTATTTTGCAGCTCGAATGTTGATGCTACTTGCCGGTGCAGAAGACGAAATTGTTATCTTCCGAAAAATCAATGAAGGTATCGTGGGCTCTAACCAGCAGGAAAGAAGAGAAGTTGGATTCCGTGAATATATGAAGGAACATCACCCGGACTGCTTAATCTGGGAACTCGACTTACATGCCAAAAGAGACTCGGAAGATACGCAAATGCTAGATGACTTTTTTGCTAAACACCCCAAAGTAAAGAATGGTATTACGTTTAATTCAAAAGTATATATCATAGGCGAGTATTTACTAAAACGGAACATATCAGACTTTAACTTGATGGGATATGATTTACTGCAAAGAAACGTTGACTGCTTAAAGGAAGGAAGTGTATTTTTTCTTATAGCCCAACAGCCTGTCTTACAAGGATACAATGGCATTAAGACTTTATGTGATTACCTCATCTTGAAAAAAGAGGTGCAAAGGGAGCATTTTATGCCAATCGATTTGCTGACTAAAGAAAATATTGAGTTTTACTATAATAAATAGTGGTTTACTCTTTCTTTCGTCTTGATGCAAAAGAAAAGAATAAAGACAATTACAAACTGAATATATGGAAACAAAGTATCTTAAAATTAACCCGATAGATAATGTAGCTGTTGCTATTTCGCCATTATCTGCAGGAGAAGAAATCACAGTAGACGGCGTGCGAATCACACTAAATGAGGATGTACCTGCCGGTCACAAATTTGCATTAAAAGACTTTGCAGAAGGAGAAGATATCATCAAATATGGTTACCCTATTGGACATGCACGCACAGCCAAGAAGCAAGGTGACTGGATGAATGAAACCAACATTAAAACAAATTTGGCCGGTTTATTGGATTATACCTACAACCCGATAAACGTATCGCTGGACATCCCAAAGAAAGACCTTACTTTCAAAGGTTATCGACGCAAAAATGGAGATGTAGGTATACGAAATGAAATTTGGGTGATTCCGACAGTAGGTTGTGTAAACGGCATAATCAATAAATTAGCAGAAGGCTTGCGACGCGAAACCGGCAATGAAGGAATAGATGATATCGTAGCTTACACGCATAACTACGGGTGTTCTCAATTGGGTGATGACCACGAAAATACAAAGAAAATTCTTCGTGACATGGTGCTACACCCTAATGCCGGGGCAGTACTTGTTGTCGGTTTGGGATGTGAAAATAACCAGCCGGATGCTTTCCGTGAGTTTTTAGGTGACTTCGATCAAGATCGGGTAAAATTTTTAGTAACTCAAAAAGTTGGGGATGAATATGAAGAAGGCATGAAGTTGATGCGTGAATTATACGAAGTCGCCAAACATGACACTCGTGAGGATGTATCTGTAAGTGAACTTCGCATTGGTCTTAAATGCGGCGGATCGGATGGATTCTCTGGAATCACTGCCAATCCGCTATTAGGGATGTTTTCTGATTTTCTCATTGCACAAGGAGGTACGAGTGTTTTGACCGAAGTTCCTGAAATGTTTGGTGCCGAAACCATTTTGATGAATCGTTGTGAAAACAAAGAACTATTCAGCCAGACCGTTCATTTAATCAACGACTTTAAAGAATACTTCTTATCACATGGTGAACCTGTAGGTGAAAATCCATCGCCCGGCAATAAAGCCGGAGGTATCTCCACTTTGGAAGAGAAAGCGTTAGGATGTACACAAAAATGNGGCAAAAGTTATGTGAGTGGAGTATTACCTTATGGCGAACGGCTAAATGTGAAAGGGCTTAACTTACTTTCGGCTCCCGGAAATGACCTTGTAGCTTCCACTGCCCTAGCCTCTTGTGGCTGCCACATGGTGCTATTCACAACAGGGCGTGGCACTCCGTTTGGCACATACGTGCCTACGATGAAAATATCAACCAACTCCACTCTTGCTAAAAACAAACCTGGATGGATAGACTTTAACGCCGGAGTGATTGTGGAAAATGAGCCTATGGAAAAGACCTGTGAGAGATTTATCGAATACGTCATTCAAGTAGCTAGCGGTGAGCTTGTAAACAATGAAAAGAAAGGCTATAAAGAAATAGCTATCTTCAAAACAGGAGTTACATTGTAACCGAATAATATGGTCTTGCAGGAAATCTTTATATTGAATATATATTGATATTAAATCAAGCTATCTATTTGAAAATGAAAAGAAAATAAAAACTTTTTTTTCATAACTCAAAAAAATGATGTAAATTCGCGCCGCTATTACGAGTTAATAGCATATTCAAATCATTTAAAAAATAATTAAAAATGGCAACTAAAATCAGATTGCAAAGAAATGGTCGCAAGAGCTACGCTTTCTACTCCATCGTAATTGCAGACGTAAGAGCACCACGTGATGGTAAATTTATTGAGAAGATTGGTACTTACAATCCTAACACCAATCCAGCCACAGTAGATTTGAAGTTTGATCGCGCACTTGACTGGGTGTTGAAAGGTGCACAACCTACCGACACTGTACGTAACATTCTTTCTCGCGAAGGGATTTACATGAAAAAGCATCTTTTGGGTGGCGTGAACAAAGGCGCATTTGGCGAAGCAGAAGCAGATGCTAAATTTGAAGCATGGAAAAGCAACAAACAAAGCGGCTTGGCTGCTTTAAAAGCTAAAGAAGATGCTGCCAGAAAAGCTGAAGCAAAAGCTCGTTTAGACGCTGAAAAGAAAGTTAATGAAGAAAAAGCTAAAGCATTGGCAGAAAAGAAAGCTGCTGAAGAAGCTACAAAAGTAGCTGCCGAGGCTCCTGCTGAAGAAGCACCGGTTGAAGAAGCACCAGCTGCCGAAACTCCTGCTACTGAAGCACCAGTTGCTGAAGCACCAGCTGCTGAATAAACAAGGTGGTTGGCTTTATTTTCTAAAAAAAATTGGGATGAAAATCCAGAATCCTCTTCGGTAAGCCGGAGGGGATTTTTTTATACACTTCCTTCCATGGATTTCTTGTTTTCACGAGAAAAGACTGAATAAGTTATATTTTTTACGTATGTTTGTAATTGTAGTATCACTAAAAAATATTGCCAATGAAAAAATTAGCTTACTTATTTTCCATTGCCGCCTTCTTNATGGCGTGTACCGGAAATAAAGGTTACATAGTAACCGGAACTGTAGAAGGAGGAAACGATGGTGACACTGTATACCTACAAAAAATAGAAGGTCGTCAACTCATTAAGTTAGATTCCTCTGTAATCTCTAAAGGAGCTTTCACTTTTAAAGGAAAGCAAGATAGTGTAACCAACCGTTATATCACTTATAACCCAGCAGGAAAAGAAGGTTTGTTAATGGACTTCTTCCTTGAGAATGGTAAAATCAAAGTCAGCCTAACCAAAAATAATGATTCGGCTACCGGGACTCCGAACAACGATGCGTATCAAAAAGTACGTGAACAGGTTAATGAATTAAGCAGCAAATTGAATACTGCTTATGAATCGATGTCTGACGCTGCACTTACAGATAAGCAAAGGGAAGCTAAATCGGATGAAATGAATGCATTACAGGAAAAGATGATTACTGTCATTAAAGATGGTATTGCAAAGAACATTGAAAACCCGGTAGGCGTACATTTATTGAAAAATAATTTCTATTACCTTGAGGTAAGTGATTTGGATCCACTCCTCCCGAAGATTCCTTCTCAGTATCAAAAGGATGAAACCATCGTGAAAATAAAAGAAAATGTGGAGAAAATGAAAGCCACGGCTATAGGCAAAAAATTCACTGATTTCTCAATGTTAACTCCCGAAGGCAAAAGCGTTAAATTATCGGATTATGCGGGAAAAGGCAAAATTGTATTAGTCGACTTCTGGGCAAGTTGGTGCGGTCCTTGTCGACAAGAAATGCCGAATTTAGTAAGTGCTTACGCCAAATATAAAACTAAAGGATTTGAAATTGTGGGAGTATCACTTGATCAAACTGGCAACGCATGGAAAGACGGCATCAAACAACTAAAAATAACTTGGCCACAAATGTCCGATTTGAAATATTGGAACTCTGAAGGTGCCAAATTATATGCGGTAAGTAGTATCCCTCATACCGTACTTATTGATAAAGACGGGACAATACTTGCAAGAGGCTTGCATGGAGAAGAGCTACAGAAGAAGCTTGCCGAAATAATAAAATAAGCATTAAGGTAATCCTGAAAAGATAAAAATCAACTCCATAATTTGATAGAGCAATCCCCGGATATGTACTCCATATTCGGGGATTCTTGTTTATAGTTCTGATACACAAACATTTCCAGCAACAGCTCTTACAATATCATCAGCAAGATATACAAGTTTTCTAAAACTTCAACATAACACATTGTATATCTTTTGATTAACATATTTTAAAACAGCAAAAGTTATCCAAAAAGAATAACCATGTATCGATATTTCTACCTTTGTAGAAGAAACTTCAATAAGAAATTCTATAAAAGATAAATTAATCATGATACAAACAGTAGTCAAAAGAGACGGACGCATCGTAGGCTTTAATGAAGATAAAATTGTAGCTGCTATTCGCAAGGCAATGCTCCATACCGATAANGGAGAGGANATGCAACTTATACGCCAGATTACAGACCATATTTTTATTAAAGGCGACGCTCAGATGACAGTGGAAACTATCCAAGACGCGGTAGAATTAGAATTAATGAAAAGTAGCCGCAAAGATGTGGCTCAAAGATATATTGCCTACAGNAATCANCGCAGNATTGCACGAAANGCAAANACTCGTGATATGTTTTTGGAAATCATTAATATTAAGTCCAACGATATCACTNGNGANAATGCAAATATGAANGCNGATACGCCTGCCGGAATGATGATGAAGTTTGCTAGNGANACAACAAAGCCTTTTGTTGATGATTATCTGNTAAGTGATGAAGTATTGGCAGCCGTNCAAGATAATTATCTGCACATNCACGATAAAGATTATTATCCAACGAAAAGCTTGACTTGCGTACAGCACCCTCTTGATCGCATTTTAAAATATGGTTTTTCTGCCGGACACGGCGAATCACGTCCGGCAAANCGTATTGAGACCGCCAGTATTCTGGGATGTATATCTTTAGAAACCGCTCAAAACGAGATGCACGGTGGACAAGCCATTCCTGCATTCGATTTTTACCTCGCGCCCTATGTGCGGAACAGCTACATAGAAGAAATTAAGAATCTAGAGGAATTGAATGGAAAAGACTATTCCCATCTCTACAATAAAGACCTGANCGATTATNTNCAGCAACCNCTNGATGGTTTATCGGACGAGAAACGAATTGTACAGCATGCGGTTAATAAAACCGTAGCTCGCGTGCATCAGTCTATGGAAGCATTTATCCATAATATGAATACCATTCANTCTCGCGGAGGGAATCAAGTCGTGTTCAGTTCGATAAATTACGGTACGGATACTTCGGCTGAAGGACGTTGTATTATACGTGAGCTTCTGAAAAGCACTTACCAAGGGGTTGGAAACGGGGAAACAGCTATTTTCCCTATTCAAATATGGAAGAAAAAACGAGGTATCAGCTATTTGCCGGAGGATAGAAACTACGACCTTTATCAATTGGCATGCAAGGTAACGGCAAGGCGTTTCTTCCCGAACTTCTTAAATTTGGATGCCACCTTCAATCAAAGCGAAGAATGGAAAAGTGATGACCCCAAGCGTTACGAATATGAAGTGGCGACAATGGGCTGCCGTACCCGCGTTTTCGAAAATAAATTTGGTCCCAAAACATCCGTTGGAAGAGGAAACATTTCTTTCTCTACAATCAACATTGTCCGTCTGGCAATAGAATGTATGGATATAAAAGATGATAAATTGCGCATATCCAAATTCTTTGCCAAATTAGATTCCATGCTTGAAGTAACAGCAAGACAGCTACATGAACGTATGGAATTTCAAAAGACAGCATTTGCCAAACAGTTTCCATTGCTCATGTCTGCATTATGGATCGGTTGTGAAAAGCTAAGTCCTAATGATACCATCGCTTCTGTTATTAATCAAGGGACATTGGGGGTAGGATTTATTGGGTTGGCAGAATGTCTTGTCGCTTTAACCGGAAAACATCATGGAGAGTCGGAAGAAGCTCAGCAATTGGGACTGAGAATCGTGACTTATATGCGTGATCGCGTAAATCAGTTCTCCGAGCAATATCAACATAATTATAGTGTATTAGCCACTCCTGCAGAAGGTTTATCGGGTAAATTCACCCAAGTAGACCGTAAACAATTCGGTATACTCAATGGCATTACGGACCGTGATTATTATACCAACTCCAATCACGTACCGGTATACTACAAATGCAGCGCCCGTCATAAAGCTGAAGTAGAAGCTCCATATCACGATTTGACCCGTGGAGGACATATCTTCTATGTAGAAATNGATGGGGATGCAACTCATAATCCTGAGGTGATAATGAGAGTCGTTGATATGATGGATCAGTATAATATCGGATATGGATCGGTGAATCATAATCGTAATCGTTGTTTGGAATGCGGATACGAAAATTCAACAGCCAATTTGGAAGCATGCCCAAAATGTGGCAGCACGCATATCGATAAGTTGCAACGCATAACGGGTTACTTGGTGGGAACCACCGATCGTTGGAATAATGCGAAACTGGCCGAATTGAATGATCGTATTGTACATAACTAAAACGCAAAATGATTTCTATCTTAGATATAGTAGAAGACACGACTGTAGATGGTCCAGGCTTTAGAACGGCTATCTATGCGGCAGGCTGCTCGAATAATTGTCCCGGATGCCATAACCCCTCATCGTGGAATATTCACAACGGGCATTGGATGTCTACAGATGATATTTTGGATAAAATTTTGGCTGACTCCTTTGCTGATGTAACATTCAGCGGAGGAGATCCCATGTTTCAACCCGAAGGATTTACCGAACTGGCAAATGCAATCAAGTCGAGTAGTAATAAAAATATCTGGTGTTATACCGGCTATTTATTTGAAAACTTATTGCATAACCCATCACAGAATAAGCTTTTAGAATATATAGACGTGTTGGTAGATGGCAAATTTGAAGAAAAACTGCAAGATGAATCCCTCTATTTTCGCGGAAGTAGCAATCAACGTTTAATAGATGTACCCGCTTCGTTAAAAGCAAGGAGGGCAGTGTTATATGACTATAATCCAATAATTTAAAACCAGTATATCGAAAAAAAGTCTACCTTTGTGACGTTTTTCCAGGTAAGCTTTAGGATAACACTTTTAAGTATGAACTCACCAAACAATTTGAAAGACATCACCCGCTTCCTCATGGAATATGCCAATCGACTTATGGGATCGGGTGTTCACACTTCGCGGGTTATCAGAAATACCCGACGCATAGGTAAATCACTTGATGTAGATGTCAAAATGAGTCTCTTCCAAAAGACGATGGTAATGAGTGTCTGCGATAATACGACGCAGGAAGTCTACAACGAAGTTACCATTATCCCGGTATATCCCATTAGCTTCGAACTGAATGCAGAGCTGAGTGCGCTTAGCTGGGATGCATTTGACAGTCACTTATCATTGGAGGAGTTGTGGGAAAAATACCAGCAAATTATATCCCGCCCAAAAATGGATCCGCTATGCACTCTTTTCTTAGTGGGCTTTGCCAATGCTTCATTTTGTGCACTGTTTGGAGGTGACTGGACTGCACGAATCATAGTCTTCTCAGCCACCTTGATAGGATTCTATATCCGTCAAGTATTGCAAAAGAAGAAAGTTAATCACTATATCATTTTTGTAATATCTGCATTTATCGCATCTTTAGTTGCATCTTCGGCACTGACACTCAATACCACTGCCGAAATAGCTATAGGAACGAGCGTGCTTTATCTTGTACCCGGAGTGCCTTTACTCAATGGAGTAATCGATGTGGTAGAAGGACATGTCGTCATAGGATGTACCCGTCTCATTCAAGCTTTGCTANTAATACTCTGCATTGCCATAGGTCTTTCATGTACACTAATGTTAATTAGAAACAGCTTATTATGATTATACTCGATATTCTTACCGACGCTATATTTGGAGCTATTGCCGCTATTGGCTTCGGCGCAATCTCCGATCCTCCCTTGCGAGCTTTCCCTTCAATAGCCATACTTGGCGGCATTGGGCATGCCATACGTTTTTGCTTAATGCACTATCTGGGGGCGGATATTGCCACTGCATCACTTTGTGCTTCATTCTCTATAGGAATGGGGAGTCTTTTTTTAGGAAAACGCATTTACTGCCCAATGACAGTATTGTATATTCCAGCTTTACTACCGATGATTCCGGGAATGTTCGCCTATAAAATTGTATTTTCACTAATCATGTTTATGCAAAATATGAAAGTCCCTGAGTTACAAGAGAAATACCTGATTGACTTATTTACAAACAGTATTGTGACTTGTAGCGTCATCTTTATGCTGGCAATCGGAGCTACTATTCCTCTATTCTTATTTGTAAACAAAGCATTTTCGATGACCAGGCATAAGAAAGATTCAATAAGTCAAGGATAAAAATATAGAATATGGAAGTTTTTTGGAGAACAATTGCCGAGTATAATGAAGGAACATGGATTGGACAGTTGATTATAACTGTTATTGGTATTGTCTTGACCACACTCCTATATCAGAAGCCCAAACTAACAGTAAAGCGTTTGGTTAAAAGTTACATGATATTCTTAAACGGATGGATATCAATTGTATACTACATGATTTACTGCAGCGAAAGAGATTATAATTATATATTGGCTATCTTTTGGGCAGCTATGACGCTAATTTGGTTATGGGATTTGATCACCGGATACACTACCTTTGAACGCTCTCGGAAATATGATAAACTGACCTATGTGCTATATGCAATGCCGTTTCTATATCCTCTGCTATCGTGGGGACGCGGCATGGATTTTCCCATGATGACCACTACCGTTATGCCCTGTTCGGTTGCAGTATTCTCAATTGGTTTGCTCTTGGCTTTCTCACGTAAAGTAAACCTCCTTGTCATCTTGTTTTTATGCCATTGGGCGCTTATTTCTTTCTCCAAAGTATATTTATTTAAAATACCCGAAGACCTACTATTAGCAAGTGCAACCGTACCGGCTATCTATCTGTTCTTTAAAAATTACTTCGACCAAAACCTCCATAAAGAAACCAAGCCTAGCGCCAAGTACACTAATTGGATACTTATTGTTTTGTGCCTTGTAATTGGAGTATTTCTTGGAATCACACTCATCAATGAGCTGATTTAACAAAATGAAGTGATAAGGAACTTATTCACAATACATTAACATCAAAATATAAAGACTATGCATCATTGGCGGACACTTTGTGCTCCGCCTTTTTTGTGATTTAAAAGTGCACATTTTCACAACAAAAGTGCAAAAATCATTTCATATTCCAAATTATTACATAACTTTGCGCCGGATTGGTTTGCATGCGTTTCATTTATTACAACGCTGCGATTAAAAGGGAACAGGGTGAAAATCCCCGACAGTCCCGCTGCTGTGAAGCTTTATATCAAACGATTCGATATTACTCTCGCCACTAATGGTAATGCTATTGGGAAGGCAATCGGAACGGAAGCAAAGTCAGAAGACCTGCCATTCATAAATAGCCATTTACCTCGTGGGTTAGGTAATTTGTGTTCAGTAACTTTATAAATTAATTCAGGATTAAGCTCTGTTATAAAGGTGGGAATCTCCTACCATAGTAATATCTGTGTCCTGTTTATCTGAAGTAGAAAATGATAAAGAAAATTTTAGTAGCAAACCGTGGAGAGATAGCTATACGCATTATGCGTTCCTGTCGTGAAATGGAAATTACTTCCGTCGCTGTCTTTTCTGAAGCTGATCGTACAGCTAAACACGTCTTATATGCAGATGAAGCTTATTGCATTGGCCCTGCCGCCTCGCGTGAGAGTTATTTGAACATAGAAAACATTATCAAAGTCGCGAAAGAGCATCATGTCGATGCAATACATCCGGGATACGGCTTTCTATCGGAAAATGCCGAATTCGCACGCCGCTGTGAAACCGAGAATATTATATTCATTGGACCAAAGCCTGAAACCATGGATGCTATGGGCGATAAGATATCCGCTCGCATTCGCATGATTGAAGCCGGTGTACCTGTTGTTCCGGGAACTCATGAAAATTTAAAAAGTATCGAAGAAGCACGTAAACTTTGCAACGAAATAGGTTACCCCGTCATGCTGAAAGCTTCGATGGGTGGTGGAGGAAAAGGTATGCGGCTAATACACAATGAAGATGAAGTGGAAGAAGCCTACACCACAGCCAAAAGTGAATCTTTATCATCTTTTGGTGACGATACCGTATATTTGGAGAAGTTCGTTGAAGAGCCTCATCATATTGAATTTCAGATCTTAGGTGACAAGCATGGCAATGTTGTCCATCTTTACGAACGTGAATGCTCAATACAGCGCCGTAATCAAAAAATACTTGAAGAAAGCCCTTCTCCATTCATTACAGAGGAGATTCGTAAATCGATGGGTGAGAAAGCCATTGCAGCTGCAAAAGCGGTGGGATACATTGGAGCAGGGACTATTGAATTCCTTGTTGATAAGCATTATAATTACTACTTTCTTGAGATGAATACCCGTTTACAAGTGGAACATCCCATCACGGAAGAAGTATTGGGAGTAGACCTTGTGAAAGAGCAGATCAAAGTAGCCGAAGGACATCCGCTGCGTTTTCGACAAGAGGACTTAAAGCAACGCGGACATGCCATTGAATGTCGTATCTGCGCTGAAGATCCTCAAAACAATTTCATGCCTTCTCCTGGTATTATCAAACAGATAATCGAACCTAATGGAATTGGTGTCCGCATTGACAGCTATGTATATGAAGGCTACGAAATACCCCTATATTACGACCCGATGATTGGCAAACTGATTGTATGGGCTGTAACTCGCGAGTACGCCATCGAACGTATGCGCCGCGTACTTCATGAATACAAAATAACCGGTATCATGACTAATATCAGCTATCTGCGTTGCATTATGGATACTCCCGATTTTATTGAAGGCAAGTATGACACAGGCTTCATCGGTAAAAACGGAGATCATCTGCTCAAAGAGGTTTCATCAACCGACGAAGAAGATGAAAATATTGCGATGATAGCTGCTTACATCGACTATCTAATGAATCTTGAAGAAAATGCTTCACCCAACGCTACCGATAACCGACCAATCAGTAAATGGCGGGCATTCGGCTTACATAAGGGAGTATTAAGAATTTAAAGCGCTATAATAATGGAAATACATATAGGAAATCGCATAGCAGACATTGAGCTGGTCAATAAAGAAGGAAATAATGTTTCTCTCACCATTGACGGTAAACCATTCGATGTCAACATTGTAATAGTAGAAAACGGTGCATGCTCTATCTTGAATGAAGGGAAGAGCTATAATGCAGAACTGCTACGAAATGATAACGGAAAAAAGTATAAAGTAAACACACACTACTCAAGCTTTGATGTTGAAGTGGTTGACACACAAGCCAAATACTTGCGTATGCGCCAAAAGACGGAGGAAAAACAAGACGATAGCATCACTTCACCAATGCCCGGAAAAGTAGTGAAGATACCTGTATCTGTGGGTCAGGTGATGAAAGCAAATGATACCGTTATTGTCATTGAAGCGATGAAAATGCAGAGCAACTATAAAGTGAAAGGAGACTGTCGGATCAAAGAGATTTTGGTAGCGGAAGGCGACTCCATCACCGCCAACCAACCTCTTATCACGGTAGAATCGGAAGAAGATGATTTATAAGCTTTTCTGNGAATAAGCTAGATAAACGGTTGCGTGAATTACAGTGCGAAATATTCCGAACATGCAACCGTAGAAAAGTGTTATATTTATTATTTATGAATTTTAATAAGCCCACTTATTTTGAATTGTGAGCTGCATTATATCAGAAACAANTATGGAAAAGAATAAAACNTATGCTGAATTNCTCAAACGCGACAAAGCNGCAGAGTTGGGTGGTGGCNTTGATAAAATAGAAACGCAGCACGCCTCAGGCAAAATGACAGCCCGNGAACGAATTGATATGNTATTGGACAAAGGCACATTTGTCGAGCTGGATAAGTTGATGATACACCGTTGCACAAACTANGGAATGGATAAAANCCATATTCCGGGAGACGGCGTTGTGTCAGGATATGGAAAAGTGAATGGNCAACAAGTCTTTGTGTATGCTTACGATTTCACTGTATCCGGAGGCTCACTATCAGCNGCCAATGCAAAAAAGATTGTAAANGTACAGCAATTGGCTTTAAAGAACGGAGCACCCATTATAGCACTAAATGATTCCGGCGGTGCGCGTATTCAGGAAGGCATTGAAAGTCTGAGCGGATATGCCGATATCTTCTATCAGAATACAATAGCCAGCGGAGTGATTCCGCAAATCTCTGCCATACTGGGCCCGTGTGCAGGAGGTGCTTGCTACTCTCCCGCCCTCACCGACTTCATTTTTATGGTGAAAGATAAAAGCCACATGTTTGTGACAGGTCCCGATGTAGTAAAGACTGTACTTCACGAAGAAGTAAGTAAAGAAGACTTGGGTGGAGCAAAAGTACATAGCACCAAAAGTGGTGTAACACACTTTATGTGTAATAGCGAAGAAGAACTGTTATTAGGCATTCGTGAATTGCTGTCTTTCCTACCCCAAAACAATATGGATGATATTAATCTATCCAATTGCAACGATGATATAAACCGTGAAGACGAGTCGTTGGAGAAGATCGTGCCAACCAACCCCAATGAGCCTTATAATATGAAAGATATTATTGAAACAGTGGTGGACAATCATTATTTCTTTGAAGTGATGCAAGGCTTTGCTCAAAATATCATCATAGGTTTTGCACGTTTGGGTGGTCGTCCGGTAGGAATTGTAGCCAATCAGCCGATGTTTCTTGCAGGAGTACTCGATATTGATGCGAGTGATAAAGCAAGTCGCTTTGTCCGCTTCTGCGATTGCTTCAATATTCCATTGATCACATTTGAGGATGTACCCGGATTCTTGCCTGGATATACACAAGAAAATAACGGGATCATTCGTCATGGAGCAAAGATTGTTTATGCGTTTGCAGAGGCTACCGTACCCAAAATTACAGTAATCACCCGCAAAGCTTACGGAGGTGCATATATTGTGATGAATAGCAAGCAGACCGGAGCAGACATGAACTTTGCCTACCCCACTGCTGAAATTGCAGTAATGGGCGCCGACGGTGCGGTAAACATTCTCTTCCGCAAGGCTGACGAAGAACAAAAGACTAAAGAATTAGAAAAATATAAAGAGAAATTTGCGACTCCTTTCCAAGCTGCCGAATTAGGATTCATAGATGAAATCATCCAACCGCGGATGACCCGGAAACGCCTTATTCAAGCTTTGGAAATGACGGAGAATAAAATGCAAAGCAACCCACCCAAAAAGCATGGTAATATGCCTCTATAAAGGCTGATTACTTTCATTCATTTAGACTTTGTTGTTGTATTATATGATCGTAGCCTCGGTGTTGATTCGTTTCACTCCGAGGCTATTTGCTAAAAAAAGGTCGTCTCGTTTATACACTTAAGACGACCTCACACACTATTTACAAATCAAATCAAACTACTTAACAAATCAAATTACTGTTTCTTGCCTTGGTTTGCCACAGCATCCATCAATTTCTTAATTTCTTCAGGATCGCCAAGGAAATAATCTTTAGTGAAATTCAGATCATCATCGAATTCAAAAACATAAGGTACAGCGGTAGGCAGGTTTAAGGACACAATGTTCTCATCGGAAATACCCTTGAGATGCTTGATAATACCACGCAAACTATTACCATGAGCGACAACCAGCAACTCATCCGCCTTCTTTAAGTTGGGGAATATCACGCAATGCCAATAAGGCATGATGCGTTCAATAGTATCCTTCAAAGCCTCGGTACGCGGCAATTCAGCATCAGGCACTTCGCGATAACGAGCTTCAAAGCGTGGATTCCGTTCATCATCTTCAGCCAAAGGATGAGGAGCCACGTCATAGCTACGGCGCCATACCAATACTTGCTCATCACCATATTTAGCTGCAGTTTCAGCTTTATTCAAACCTTGCAACTGTCCGTAATGCTTCTCATTCAATCGCCATGATTTTTCAACGGGTATCCAATCCAGATCCATATTATCGAGTACCACATTCAATGTCTTTACTGCTCTCTTGAGGTATGAAGTATAAGCCTTTTCAAAATGAAAGCCATTCTCTCGAAGTAACTTACCGGCTTTAGTGGCTTCAGCAACACCCTTTTCGGTCAAATCCACATCCGTCCACCCTGTAAAGCGGTTTTCTTTATTCCATGCACTCTCGCCATGGCGAAGTAATACAATCTTTTTCATATCATTTGTTTTATTATAATCGTGTAAATAAAACACTCCTGAATGAAAAGTTGTTCATCATAAATGCCTCTCATTTTGATTACTTAAGAAGGAGCAACAAAATCATAATTAAAGCCAGACAACGGAAGACGAAACAGAAGACGAAACAGAAGACGAAACAGAAGACGAAACAGAAGAC
>JGI20225J20221_1000328_pt1 | contig 95898 bp, 74 predicted proteins | sample BioMet4_FD_20221 | JGI IMG/M metagenome (IMG submission 20221) | reverse complement strand
CTCAAACTTCGCAGTTGTGAAACGGTCCATTAATTCTTAAATCAACTTTTTCAAAATAAAATAGCATAAGTCATCTCCGCTTTGTATAATGAAAGTGACAAAAATCCATAACACAAACGGAGGGCTTATGCCATGAATATTGTAGCACATCATCATCGTTCCAGTGAACTCCTTTCTTCAAAAATCTCGCATTTTCTTGAAGAATTCCATGTCAGCAAGATTCTCAGATCTTGTAATGCATATAAAGTACGCGGATTTTCAGCAAAAACGGTATTTCAGGTTGTCTTTGAAAATGCATTCAGCAACAAATCGTTTTTTCAGAAGGAGAAAGAGACTTTGCCCTCTCTCCCCTTTGCCAAAGATACGTTTTACCGTTTCATGAACTCCTGCAGTGTCAACTGGCGTAAGTTTACGCTTCAGCTGGGCTTTGCTGTTATCCATAAAATTGCTCCGCTTACGGATGAGAGTCGTCGCAATGTGCTCATAATCGATGATTCTCTTTTCAGCAGATCTCGTTCCAAGAAGGTTGAGCTGCTGGCAAAGGTCTATGACCATGTGGAGCACAAATATACCAAAGGTTTCCGCATGCTGACGCTTGGATGGAGTGATGGTAATTCATTCCTTCCGCTCAGTCATTGCCTGCTTTCCTCTGCCAACCGTGAAAACCGTCTGCAGGAAGCGTCCGTTGGCGTTGATGCCAGGAGTAATGGCGGTAAGCAACGTAAGCTGGCACAGACTAAAGCAACCAGCGTACTCCAGACGCTTCTGAAAGAGGCGAAAGCAGTCGAAATTCCAGCTAAGTATGTTCTCTTTGACACCTGGTTCTGTTCGCCGATTTCGCTGATTCAAATCAAGGAAATCGGCTACGACGTTATTGCCATGGTCAAGAAATCGGAGACCATCCATTTCCGTTACAATGGCCGAATGCAAAGCGCGCCAGCTATCTTCCGTGCTGCTACGAAACGTCGTGGGCGTGCCAAGTTCCTGCTTTCTGTAGAAGTTGAAGCAGTAAAAGACTCAATGTCAACACCGGTGAAATTAGTCTTCGTAAGGAACAAGAATAACCGTCAGGAGTATCTCATCCTAGCTTCGACTGATGTCAATCTGTCAGAAGAAGAAATCATTCAGACTTATGGTAAGCGCTGGAATATTGAAGTCTTTTTCAAGATGTGCAAATCGTTCCTGAAGCTGGGGAAAGAAAACCGGACAATGTCTTATGATGCCATGACGGCTCATGTCTCCATTGTCTTTGCTCGTTACACGATGTTGTCGCTGGAGCAGCGCCGAAATGCAGATAAACGCAGCATTGGTGATCTGTTTTTTGCCTCGTATGATGAGCTGCAAGATTTACGTTATATGGACGCGTTGCTATTGATTTTGAAAAAATTCATTGACAGGATAAAGGAACGAATGCTTTTCATGGAAAAAGAACTGGATGAGATGCTTAATTCTTTCTTAGAAAAACTGCCATTCTTATGGCACAACTGTTTGAAACACTGTGCATGATGTTGGCATTTAAGGAGTCACATTCCCTTGCTATGCATTATTGCAGGCTTGTTTGGGATGTGCGAAGTTTGAGTAAGTACTTGCCTGCGGGAAAAAAGCAATATACAATATATACTAAATAAGTAAGAAATGGGGTATTGAAATGGATGAGATTTTTACCAGAACCAGTATTCGCAAATATGAGGATCGTCCGGTGGAGGAGAGCAAGGTAGAAAAGCTCCTGCGGGCGGCTATGGCGGCCCCCTCGGCAGCCAATCAGCAGCCCTGGGAATTCTATGTGGTGACGGATAAGGCAAAGCTGCAGGCCCTTGCCAAGTCCAGCCAGTATGCCGGTCCGGCGGCCAATGCACCGCTGGCCATTGTTCCCTGTTATAACAAGGAAAAGCTGATTTTTGCAGACTATGCGGATATCGACATGAGCGCCGCGACGGAGAACCTGCTGCTGGAGGCGGAGAGCCAGGGCCTTGGTGCCGTATGGCTGGGCATTGCGCCGCTGCAGGACCGCATGGAGGCCGTGGCCGGGATCCTTTCCCTGCCGGAGAACCTGGCGGCCTTTGCCATCGTTCCTGTCGGTTATCCTGTAGGCAAAAAACCGCAGCAGGATCGCTACGATGCCACGCGGGTGCATCGGGCCTGAAATCAAAGAGCAGATTACTGCCAGACCGGATAGAACAGCTATCCGGTCTTTTTTGCGGGCGGGGAATGGTTTAAATGGGAATTTGTAGGGGTGATTATGGGGGTTGTAAAGCCGCGTGTGAATCGCCATCCCCTTGTGGGTGGAGCTGGCGCGCAGCGCCTGAGGGGTTGCCTCGATTGGCTGAGCTTTTAGCCCTGGGAAAAAGCCAGGAATCGCGACATAGCAGAGGCCGCTAACCCCTCCGTCACGGCTTTGCCGTGCCACCTCCCCTAGCAGTGGAGGCCTTGGAGCCGCAGCCTTATAAGTAAGTGCCACCACCGGAGAATGAGGAGAGCCCTCTTCACTCTCCGGCCCCCATAAACACCCCTACAAAGTCCCATTTATAGCTTTCTTCTCCCATAAAAAAACAGCCCTCATACAGAGGGCTGCGGGTGAATCAGAATTGTGTCTTGGTGATGGAGAACCATTCCTTGGACTGATCCCATTGCAGGGAGGTCCAGCTGAAGGTGGCGGAGTGATCCACGAAGAGGCGGAGAATCTCCAGGTTCAGGATGTCCTTGGTTCCGGAAGGATGGGCCAGAATGGTTGAATCCCGGGGAATATCGATATGGTATTTGGCCAGGGTATCCCGGGTTACAAAGGAGACGTATTTGTCCTTGTAGGGGCCCACGAGCCAGAAATATTCCATGTAGTCAAAATCCCGGGAACGGCCGCCGGCGTAGACGTTTTCCCGGCGGATAAGGCTCACGAACCAGAAGCTCCGGGTGGGGTATTTTCCTTCAATCTTGCAGATTTTCAGGATGCGGCCCCGGGGTACGGCGAAGGACAGGAAATCCTGGGAGCCGTCCTTGGACTCCAGCTTCACGTAGGCATGGCTGCTGTCCTGGAAGTAGCGGCGGAATACCAGCTTGTCTCCGTTGGAGGAGACGGTGGTGCTGTAGTCGTCGCCGCTGCCCCCGTCACCGTTGTTGGCGGCGGAGAAAAAGGGCCGGTCGTTGACCGTGAATTCCATGGCCAGGGCCGGCATGGCGGAGAGCAGCCAGCAGGCTGCCAACAGCAGGAGAATCTTAGTGATTTTCATGAAAAAACTCCCTTCTTAGTACAGCGTATATTTCCTCACTTGTTTCGGGGGGACTGCAGCAGTCCCCGCTCCAGGTAGTTCCGCTGCAGTTCGAAGATGCAGTGGACCAGCTTTTCCTGGATGCTGTGGGACAGATATTTCTCCAGGCAGACGCCGATGTGATAGATGCGCCCGTAGGGAACATCCAGGGGCAGGCAGCGGCAGACCTCGCCCTTTACCTGGAGCCGGCCGAAAAGCGGCAGCCGGTCGATGGTGAGCTCTACCTGGCGCTGGAGTTCGATGGGCTCCAGCGCCACAAAGCAGATGCCGTTGCCGCTGATGTTCACCGCCATGGTGTTATGGGGATTTCCATTGCCGCCGAAATCGTTGGCTACGCATACCCGGACCGGCAGCGGCGCTGGAACACGAACAAAGCGGCGTTCCTGACAGCAGCTGAGCTCCTGGGGCCGGGTGATATACCAGAGGGGCAGGGAAAGGGCGCGACAATTCTGATAAATGGCCGAGAAGCGATAGACACAGTGGCTGCCGGCGATGCTGACCTGCAGTACTGCCTCCCGGGGAGGACAGCCCTCCTGTCCGCCCTGCTGGATGGCAATGGCCAGGTACCGGTCTTCGATATCAGCAATCTGTCCCTTTACCAATACGGCCTGATCCTGCCAATGGATATGAAGTTTTTGGCCGATGGCCAGGATATCATCCGCTGAAATGTGCTGGGCTTCCATAGGAGCAAGCCGCCTCCATTATTATGTAATAAAAAAATATTTTCTGATACATTGGTACTAGCCTAATCCTATCACGCAGGGGGGAGGCTGTCAATGCAATGGTTTGCTTTTTTCCGAAAACTGCAGTATACTGAAAGGCTCAATATCGATGGTTTGTGTCAAGGGAGAAAGGAACGAGGCTATGCAGAAGAAGTATTTGTATTTTATGGCGGCAGCCCATATGTGTGATGATATCAATTCGGGAGCCCTGCCAGCAGTGCTGCCTTTTTTTGTGCTGAATTACGGGATGGATTATACGGCGGTGGGGGGTATCATGTTTGCCTCCTGCTTTTTGTCCTCGGTGATCCAGCCGGTCTTCGGCTATCTGGCTGACCGCACCCAGCGGAACTGGTTCATGGGAGCCGGGGTGCTGCTGGCCGGGCTTTCCTTCGGGGCCACGGGATTTTTGACGGATTACTGGGCCATTTTCGCCGCGGTCACCGCCATGGGAATCGGCAGTTCCATTTTCCATCCGGAGGCGGCCCGTATCGTGAATTCCATATCCGGCCAGCAGCGGGGGGCCGGCATGAGTATTTTTTCCGTGGGCGGCAATGCCGGCTTCGGCGTAGGGCCGCTGCTGGCGGTGGCAGTGATCTCCGCCTTCGGCATGGCAGGGCTGGGACTCTTCGGGCTGCTGTCCCTGGTCATGGGGGCGGCGCTTTTCCTGCTGGCTCCGCGGATCAAGGCCGCGGCTGTCCAGCTCCAGCAGGAGGCGGCATCGGCGTCATCCGCGGCTCCTGGCGTGAAGAGCCGGCCCCGGCGGGCTGTCAATGACTGGCGGGCCTTTTCCCGGCTCACCCTGGTCATCATGTTCCGTTCCCTGACCTTCAGCGGCATCAGCAGCTTTTTGCCTCTTTTCTGCATCCAGGTGCTGGGGGCTTCCAACGGGGTGGGCAGTGCCACTCTGTCCGTGCTGTCCATTTCGGGGATTGCGGCGACGCTGGCCGGCGGCTGGCTGGCAGACCGCTGGGGCTATGTGGCGGTGCTGCGGCGGGGCTGTTTCCTGCTGGTTCCGCTGCTAGCCGCGGCGGTATTCACCAAAAGCATCTGGATGGTGTATCTGATGCTCATCCCCATGAGCTTTGCCATGCAGGGGACCTATTCTTCCTTTGTGGTGCTGGGACAGAGCTATCTGGCCAAGAGCGTGGGCTTCGCCTCCGGGGTTACCCTGGGGCTGTCCTTCAGCGTGGGCGGCGTGCTGGTGCCGGCACTGGGCTGGTATGGGGATGCTTACGGCATTGGGGCCGTGATGGCCCTGGTGGTGCTGGTATCCTTGCTCTGTGCGCTGGCCACGCTGCTACTGCCCAGGCCGGAAGAGGCAGCGATGAAATGAATCCGTACCGGAGGAAGCGGTGCTTCCCTATGTATTTACAGAAAAAAGCCTTGCGGCGGCTCATCTTCATTCGATGAGCTCCGCAAGGCTTTTCATTATCCGGCAATGGGGAAAGGCTTGGAATTCCTCCGGGGTGGTGGTGCCGGTGGTGACGGCGGCAAAATCGGTGCCCGCGTTCCGGGCGGCTCCGGCGTCCATCAGGCTGTCGCCCACGTAGAGTACCGTAGACCGGGGGGCGCCGAAGCGCTGGATGGCACAGAGGATTCCCTCGGGGTCCGGCTTGGGCTCCTTTACATCCTCCCGGCCGATGATGAAATCGATGAGTTCCTCCACGCCGTCCTGCTGGAATTTTTCCGCGATACGGCTGCGGGTCTTGGTGGATATGATGGCTGTATGGGCACCGCGCTGCCGCAGCGCCCGGAGTGTGGGCAGGGTTTCCGGGAAAAAGTGGGTATTGGGCGTCATGTACCGATCCGCGAAACGGCGGTAATCCTCGATGAAGGCATTGATTTCTGCCGGGGCAGTCAGGCCGGTGACCTGTTTCACCGCATCCTCCATGGGCAGGCCGATGGTACGCCGCAGCCGCTGGTCCGGCACATCCGGCAGACCGTATTTTTTCAGTGTGCGATGGAAGCAGCCGACGATGCCCTTTTCGGAATTCACCAGGGTGTAGTCGAAATCGAAGAGATAGATGGAATGGTTCATAGAAACAGTCCTTTCCAGAGATTTTCTTTTATCCTATCATAGCCGGCTCCAATATGCAAAAGCAGGTGGAAAACCGCGAAGGATGGCGTTATAATAAATAGAATACATGGTCTATCGAAATAGGGCCGGAAATATATTCGAAGCATGGATGGTGGAGGATAGACGTGAAAAGAAAATATTGGTTATTTTGCCTGACCTTGTGCATGGCGGTCGTTTCTATACAATTGACCTTTGCGGGGCCGTTGGAGGCGGATGCTCCTAAGCCCCGGGTACTGTTCCTGAGCTCCTATACCCTTTCCTTTGATACGCTGCCGGCGCAGCTCAAGGGCATAGAGGCGGCTCTGCCCGCCGATGATTATGTGCTGGATACGGAGTTCATGGATACGAAGCGCTTTTCCCGGACGGAGGATGAAAAGCGCTTTTATGCTATGCTCAAAAGTAAAATGGACCGTCTGCCCCGTTATGATGCGGTGGTTTTAGGTGATGATGCGGCCCTGCTCTTTGGCCTGGAGCATCAGCAGGAGCTTTTCGCGGATACGCCGATGGTATTTCTGGGCATCAACAGCACCTCTTTGGCGATGGAGGCGGCCCGGACCGGCTGGATCACCGGTGTGGCAGAGCAGGTGGACTACCGGAGAAATCTGGACATGATCCAGCTGCTGTTCCCCGGCACCCGGAACATCATCGCCATCACGGACAATACCCTTACGGCCCTGGGGGATCAGCAGCAGTTTCTGGCCTGCATGAAGGGCTATCCCGGGCTGAATTTCAGCTGGATCAATGCTTCGGAGTGCACCCGGCAGGAGCTGGCGGAAAGGATTGCCGCTGTGGATGGCAGCAGTGTGCTGATCTACATGAACCTCTTTGAGGACAAGGAACAGCATGTATATACCATTGAGTCCGGAGCTTCCTTTATTGCCGACTATGCCCGGGTGCCGGTTCTCCGCTTTTCCATGGGCGGCGTGGGCCGGGGAATCCTGGGGGGCATTATGATTTCCTTTGAGGAATCCGGCCGCCTGGCGGGAAATATGGTCAGGGATATACTGCAGGGCAGGCCACCATCCCAGATTCCCGTGGTAATGGAGTCACCCACCCATGGCTATTTCGACCAGCGGCTCCTGGATCGTTATTTCGTTCCTGACTGGAAGCTGCCGGCGGGCAGCCGGGTGATCAACCGGGAACCCCGTTTTATCGATACCCATCGGGAGCTGTGCATCACGGCCAGCGTGGTGCTGCTGTTCCTGTTCACCATCATCGGCATGCTGTGGATCAGTGCCCGGCGGCGTAAGCGGCTCATGAATGAGGACTATCTCACGAAGCTGCATAACCGCATGTGGATGATGGAACGCATCCAGACCCTGCTGGACAAAAAAGAAGCCTGTGCGCTGCTGATGTTTGATCTGGACGGCTTCAAGCATGTGAATGATTCCTATGGGCATATGGCCGGGGATCTGCTGCTCATAGAGACGGCGGAGCGGCTGCAGCGGGCCCTGGGCAGGGAGTGTCCCCTGGCACGCCTGGGGGGTGATGAGTTCATCGGCCTGGCGGCCAGTGCGGATCACCGGATGCTGGTACAGATCTGTGAACAGGTGATGGAGGCTTGTCGGAAGCCCTTCCTGGTGGATGGACAGAAGCTGCGGATCTCCTTGAGCCTGGGGGTGGCCTGTGCGCCGGATGACAGTACGGAGTGCGAGCAGCTCATGACCTATGCGGATGCGGCGCTCTATGCGGTGAAGACCAGCGGCAAATGCGGCTACCGGTTCTTTGATGCGAAGCTGCGGGCGCATCTGGAGCGGGAGCTGCAGGTGCAGCAGCTGCTGAACGAGGCTCTGGAGCAGGATGGCTTCCAGCTGGTCTACCAGCCGCAGTTCCAGGCCGCGACCCGGAAGCTGAACGGCTTTGAAGCCTTGCTGCGGCTGAAGAACGGCAAGGCCTTTCCCGGGGAATTCATCCCGGTGGCGGAGCAGAGCCGGATGATACTGACCATTGGGCGGCTGGTGACGGCCAAGGCGGTCAAGCAGGTGGCAGAGTGGCAGTGGCAGGGCTATGCGCCGGTGACGGTGGCCGTGAATTTTTCCAATCAGCAGCTGCTGGACAAGGACTATCCGAAATACGTACAGGCACTGCTGGAGGTATACGAGATACCGCCTGGCTGTTTGGAGATCGAGGTCACCGAGAGCCTGTACCTGGACCCGTCGGAAAAGCCCCGGCAGTTCATGAGGCAGCTGCTGGGTCTGGGAGTGAAGCTCTCGGTGGATGACTTTGGCAGCGGCTATTCGGCCATCAGCTATTTGAGCCATGTGGCATTTTCCCACATGAAGCTGGACAAGGGGCTGCTGGATTATTATGAGAAGACGGGAGATTCCCGGATGATTGCGGGAATCATCCAGCTGGCTCACAGCCTGGGCCTCACGGTGACAGCGGAAGGGGTGGAGACCGAGAGCCAGCTGGCTATGCTGGCCGGCTTTGGCTGCGATTACATCCAGGGCTACCTGTTGGGCCGGCCCATGCCACCGGAGGAAGCGGAACGATTGATGAAAACGGCGGAGGGCTGAGCCCTCCGCTTTTGTGTTATATGTTATATTACGTTATAATAGCGTTATAATAGAAAATCATAGGCAAGATTGGAGCAGGATAGAGTTGACGATGAGTGAAGAGACGAAGGCGAAGGTGCAGAAGCATCTGCTTTCTTTTTATGATGAGAATCCCTTTGTGCAGTATCTGCATATCGATGTGACGTCGATAGAGACCGGGCAGGTGCAGCTGGACATGCGGATTGCCCATGAGCATACCAACGTGTATAAGATTTCCCATGGCGGGGTGCTCATGACCATGGCGGATACAGCCATGGGAGCAGCCTGTCTGTCCAAGGGGAAAAGAGTGGTTACCCTGGAGTTCGGCATGAACTTCCTGCAGGCGGCTCCGGAGGGAGCCGCGGTCACCGCCCGGGGCCGGGTCATCCACAATGGCTCCCGCACCATGGTCTGCGAATGCGATCTGCTGGCTGAGGATGGCCGGCTCTTTGGCCGGACCCATGGCACCTTTTTCGTCATTGGCAGCTTTTTGGCGGATGGGGAGTGATGGACATGGAAAAACTGACAAGAATAATGCTGCTGGCGGTGCTGCTGGTGCTGGGCCTGCCCCTGGGCCGGGGACAGGCCGCGGAGCCGGATCTCACCGCCAGCTCCGCAATCCTCATAGAGGCCTCCACGGGCCGGGTCATGTATGAAAAGAATGCGGATGAAGAGCTGTATCCGGCCAGCCTCACGAAAATGATGACCTGCATTCTGGCGCTGGAGGCGGGAAATCCTCAGGCCACGGTGACCATCAGTGATGACGCGGCGGTGGTGGAGGAGTCATCCCTGGAATTATCCGGGGGAGATAAGATATCCCTGTCGGAACTGCTCACCGGCATGATGCTGGTTTCTGACAATGGTGCAGCGGTGGCGGTATCCCAGTATCTGGCCAGCTCTCCGGAGGCCTTTGCGGAGCAGATGAACAAAAAGGCCAGGGAGATCGGCGCGACCCATACCCATTTCCATAATCCCAATGGCCTGCCGGATTCGGAGCATTATTCCACGGCCCGGGATCTGGCGAAGATCGCGGCTTATGGCATGCGCCGGGCGGATTTCCGTCAGATTGTGGGGTTGCAGGCCCGGCGCATCAATTGGCAGCAGCCCGCGGCTAAATGGATTTTGGCGGAAAACACCAATGAGCTTCTGGGCAAATTCCCGGGCATCACCGGAATCAAGACCGGCTGGACACAGGCGGCCGGCGGCTGCCTGGCTGCCTCGGCCCGCCGTGACGGTGTGGAGCTCATCGCGGTGGTGCTCCATTCCTCCGATATGGATACCCGGTTCTCTGACGCAGCGGCACTGCTGGAATACGGCTTTGGTCAGGTCACAGCCGTGAAGGGGGTGGACAAGGCCCGGACGGAAAAATCCGCCCTGGTCCGGGACGGCCGGAATTATATGGTTACAGCCCATCCCGCGGAGGATGTGTACTTTCCGCTGATCGGCGGGGAGGCAGCCGACCATTACAGCGTGAAATACGCCATGGACTGGGTGGTACCGGCTCCTGTAGATCTGGGAGAACGGATAGGCAGTCTCATTGTCTGCTACGACAATAAGGAAGTGGAGCGGGTGCCCATGCTGGCGGATGTCCCGGTGGAGCAGGGCTTCAGCCTGGGTTCCTTCCTGGTGGGGCTCTGCGATGGTGCGCTCCAGGGAATCCAGAATCTGCTGACCTGACAGCGAAAAAAAGCATAAAAGGGGCTGCCGTACGAAGTGATTTTTCACTTTGGCGGCAGTCCTGTTTTTTTTCTTTACCGGTTTAAAATGTAAAATGTTTTTATATAGCAGGAATAACCTGAATTTTTAGCGAATTGATATTTATTATAAAACTGAAACATAAGGGGAATTATAGATCGGAGGGGATGGCTTTGTTTTTGCAAGGGAGAAGAATTCACAAGGGGTGTCTGGTAATTCTGGGGCTGCTTTTGATCGGGATCGTCGTTTATATGCAGCTGGATTCAGAAGATCCACTGAAGGATAAATCGTCAGAACCAATCAGTGTAAGGATTTATACGGTTCCCTCCGGTACTGCAGATGCTCAGACCGAATATACGGGCACTGTAAGGAGCCATTATGAAGCGAAGCTGGCTTTTCAGACTGCCGGGAAGATTATTTCCCGTGAGGTTGAGCGTGGTCAGGCCGTTCATGTGGGGCAGGTATTGGCAACGATTGATACGCGTGACTTGCAGCAGTCGGTCCGGAATGCGGAGGCACAGGTAAGCTCCGCACAGGCGCAGCTGGAACTGGCTCAGCGGAATATCCAGCGGTATGAGCATCTGCTGGCAGCGGGAGCAGTAAGCCAGGAGATCTATGATCAGTATAAGCAGCAATATGATGCAGCGGCAGCTTTGGTGGAACAGGGACAGGCACAGGCTGCTCAAAGCCGGAATCAGCTGGGGTATAGCCAGCTGATCGCTGATCGCGATGGAGTGATCGTCAAACTGGATGCAGAGCCGGGACAATATGTTTCGGCTGGCGAAAGCGTAATGACACTGGCTGACGCGCAGGCGCTGGAGATCGAATTTGCAGTGCCGGAACGGGATATGGGGAATATACACCTGCAGGATGTTGTGCAGGTCCGCAGCTGGGCTTTACCCGGCCAGCTGCTGCCGGCAGTGGTTCAGGAAATTTCCCAGATGGCCGATGCCGATACGCAGACCTTTAAAGTACGGGCTGCTGTAACGGAAGCGGCTGACACGCTTAAACTCGGGATGAGCGCAGCAGTGCAGCTGTCTTCAGCTGGGAAGGCGGATATATGTGTACCGTTGGCTGCAGTATTTGAACGCGAGGGGCAGAAAGGTGTATGGCTTGAACAGGAAGGAAGCGTGCATTTCGTGCCGGTCGTTTTGGGGCTGCCTTCAGGACAGGAGGTTGAAGTGAAGGAGGGGCTTCACCCCGAAGACCGCATCATAGCTGCCGGCGTAGATAAACTGCAGGAAGGGGTTCTAGTCAAAGGAGAGGATTTCTAATGAAGAATTTCAATCTGGCAGACTGGAGTCTGGCACATCGCCCGCTTATTTATTTCCTGATTGCGCTTTTAGCAGTCATGGGCTGCTTTTCTTACCTGAAGCTTGGCCGCATGGAGGATCCGGATTACACGGTGCGTGAGATGGTGGTCACAACTGCCTGGCCCGGTGCAACGGCTGGCCAGGTCGAAAAGCAGGTTACGGATCCATTGGAGAAGAAGCTGCAGAATATTGATGGGCTGCTTTGCGTGGAGAGCTATTCCCTGCCAGGGCAGAGCATTATTTATGTGGAACTCAAGGATCAGGTGCCCAAGAAGGATATCGCGCTGCGCTGGACAGATGCAAGGAATATTGTCCGGGCTCAGAAATCTGCTATGCCCGATGGGGTAGAAGAATCTGTTATGGATGATCATTTCGATGATGTCTATGGAATGATCTACGCACTGACCGCGGATCAGGGCTACAGCTACGAGGATATGCGTCAGAAAGCAGAAAAGATCCGTCAGCGGATCCTGAAGATACCACAGACCAAGAAGGTGGAACTGCTTGGCGTCCAGACGGAAAGCATCTATATTGATGCCAAAATCGATAAGATGGCGCAGATGGGCGTATCAGCAGCTGATATTACCAGCCTGCTGCAGGGCGATAACAAGGTGACTGCACCAGGTATCCTGATTACGCAGAAAGAGAATCTCTATCTGCGTCCGCAGAATCTCTTTCATCGCCTCGAAGACCTGAAGGCTTTGCCAATCGCCAAGGGCGGTCAGGTGTTCCGGTTGTCTGATGTGGCTCAGGTGAATCGTGGGTATATGATTCCTGCGGAACCAAAGTTCTTTTATCAGGGCAAACCGGCTATCGGGATTGCGGCGTCAATGACGGTGGGAGAAAATATCATTGATTTTGGGCATACGCTCACGCAGACGATGCAGGAAATCGGACGGCAGCTGCCAGCAGGGATGGAACTTCATCAGACGGTGAATCAGTCCAGGATCGTGGATGAAGCGACCCATGATTTCGTACGGTCGCTCGTCGAGGCCCTGCTGATCATTTTTGCGGTGAGCCTGTTTGCCTTAGGACGGCGTGCCGGACTCATTGTAGCCTGCTGTATCCCGCTGGTCCTGGCTGTGGTATTTTCGGTGATGTATTTCCTGCATATCGATCTGCAGAGGGTATCACTGGGAGCCCTGATCCTGAGCCTTGGACTGCTGGTGGATGATGCAATGATTGTCATTGAGATGATGATGGTCAGACTGGAGGAAGGGTACGATCGCCGGCAGGCGGCCATTCATGCGTATGAGGTCACGGCATTTCCGATGCTGACGGGTACCATCATCACCTGTGCTGGTTTTATTCCGGTCGGTCTGGCCAAGGGCAGTGCCTCGGAATACTGTTCGTCGATCTTTTCGGTGGTTAGCATTGCACTGCTCACTTCCTGGCTGGCTGCCAGTACGGTTACGCCGATTCTTGGCTATCACTTCATTACACCGGGCAAAGACCAGGAAAAAGGACGGTTCAGTCAGTGGAAACAGCAGTTTAATAGCTGGTATCGTGCGGCTTTGGTCCGGGTGATCGAACATAGAAAACTCGTCCTGCTTGTTACGTTGGCAGCATTCATTTGTTCCATTGCCGGGCTGCAGTTCGTGCGGCAGGAATATTTTCCGGCCTCTACGCGGCCGGATCTCATTGTGCAGCTGGAACTGCCTGCGGGTTCGACCGCGGAAAACACAGAGCGTGCAGCGGCCAGTTTTGCCCAGGAGCTGAACGGCCGGCCGGAACTGGATTATTATACCTATCATACAGGCGAGGGCGCACCACGGTTCGTACTGACCTTTGAGCCGGCGAATAGCAAACCAAATTTTGCCGAGTTTGTTCTGGTGACCAAAGACCTGGCCGGCCGGCAGAAGCTGGAACAGGATATCGCGCAATTGCTGCAGGAGAAGTTTCCGGAAATTAAATCGCATCAGAAGGTAATCCTGACGGGTGATTCATTTGACTATCCAACGATGCTGCGGGTAGAAGGGCCGGAACTGGATAAGGTAAAAGAGATTGCCGATCAGGTTGCTGCTAGGATGAGGCAGGATCCGGCTGTGCGCAATGTGAATCTGAAGACCGGCGCCAAAGGCTGGGGAATCCATCTGACTATGGATGCAGCCCGCAACCGGCAGCTTGGTGTTACAGCGCAAAGCCTGAGCATGGATCTGCAGCGGGCGATGGAAGGAGTGACCATCAGCTCCTATCAGGAGGGCGATCGTTTACTGCCGATCGTTTTCCGTCTGCAGGGGAATCAGGCTGCATCGGCCGATGATCTGATGAAGGTCCCTGTGCAGTTGTCCAGCGGGAAAACAGTTCCATTGGGGCAGGTGGCAACGCCATCGATGGAAATGGAAGATGGTGAAATCTATCGCAAGGATGGAAAGCCGTCAATCCGGGTGTGTGCAGAGGTGAACGGCCAGAAGACGGGAGAGGATGTAGCTACCGATGTCTATGAAGGGCTGGCCGGTCTTCGGTCCAGTCTGCCGCCAGGCTATGCAATCCAGTATGATGGTGTTTCTGACGACAGCAGCGTGACAACTGGTCTGTTCCTGGAGCCAGTGCCAATCATGGCGCTGATCATTTTGATCGTGCTGATGCTGCAGCTGCAGAATACGGTCAAGGCACTGATGACGATCCTGACTGCACCGCTGGGCATGATTGGTGTTACCGCCGGACTGCTGCTTACCGGTCGGCCATTTGGTTTTGTGGTCATGCTCGGTATACTGGCTTTGTTCGGTATCATCATCCGCAATTCCATTATCCTGATCGATCAGATCGGGCAGCACGAGCGTGCTGGTGAGAAGGTGCGCGAAGCTGTGATACATGCAGCGGAAAGCCGGCTGCGGCCAATCCTGCTTACGGCAATGGCGGCTATCCTGGCGATGATTCCACTGGCAATGAATCTGTTCTGGGGACCGATGGCAGTGGCCATCGGTTCGGGACTGCTCGTGGCAACCGTACTGACCTTGTTCATACTGCCAGCGATGTATATAACCTGGTACGGGCGGAAGCAGGGATAATCCGTATACGGATACCGCAGCAATAAAGAGGGGCTGTGAAATAAGGCCCTTCTAAAAAGCAAATGGGGATCACTGATTCGAAAGAATCGGTGATCCCCATTTCAGCCCTGGACATCATAATGGTCCGTATGGAGGAATTCACGGTTGACTTCCTGGCCGTTTTTCTGGTAGATGCGGTAGGCGGAAACCACGGGACCGGGTCCCGGTTTTTCCGTCCGGGTCCGCAGGGTGATGCGGCTGCCATCCAGGTCAGCCCGGGTGCCCAGTACAAAGATGGTCAGGGTGCTGCCGTAAACGCTGCTGAGCAGGTAAACGTTGTGGGGCAGCACGTTGCGGAACTTGAAGTCCAGCTGTCCGTCCGCCACGGTGGCATCCAGCCCCGCCGGCACATAGCTGGATGGATAGAAATGGGAGGTGCGTTCGGTGGACTGGAGCCCGGCCAGCAGGACGGCGTTATAGAGTGTGGAGCTGACCTGGCAGACACCGCCGCCGATATCCTGCTCCACCTTGCCCTCTATGATCACCGCGGCATCCCGGTAGCCTGCGGAGGCTGCCCGGCTGCCAACGGTCTGGTTGAAGGAAAATTCACCGCCATTCCTGATGAGCTGCTGGTCCAGTTCACCGGCAGCAATGCGGATGTTCTGGCTGCGGTTGGCATTGCCGCCGTTGAAATGGGTGGTGTAGGAGCTCAGCACGGTATCCACCTGGGCCAGGTCCTCGTCGGTGATGGCCGGCGGGGCTTCGCTTACGATGAGCTGGCTGCGCTTAGGGAGCTCCAAATGCAGCAGAGCGTCGTTCACATTTTCCGCCAGGGCCTCTGTGTCCAGGGAACGGCCAATGACGGCGGGCTGGTGCTGGATGCTGCCGCCGGCACCAAGGAAGCAGCGGGCAGACCGGGGTTTGGTGTTTACCGCGGCGGCGATGCCGTCCAGTTTGTTTTTCAGTGCCGTTCCGTCATAGCTTACGATGAAAGTGATCTGGCGGCCGTAAAAGGCGCAGTGGATATTTTCCAGCAGATTTTCCAGCCAACTGCCAGAATGGCCGATGGAATAGGCATAATCCAGCGTGGCCTCGATATCAGCGGTAAGGTTGATATCCTGGGGCGCGATCTGCCAGGTCTTGTCTTCGTAAGAAAAGATCAAGGCGTTCCTTGCCAGGCGATCCTGGGCCGCCTTCGTTAAAAAAGCGGCCGCCTGCTCCCGGGAGAGGCCGTTCAGCGGGGTGTTCTCGAAATGGACACCGTAGGCGATGCGCCCGCTGTTGGTGATGGCCAGTGTGGCACCGGCAAAGGATACGGCCAAAAAGGCCAATATGAAGCTCAAAAAAATAGTGAAAGAAAAAATGCGCTGGGTTGGCTGCATGATGCGGACTCCTTGTATACGCAGAGTTAAAAATAAAAGAGTGCTGCATTGGCAGCACTCCCGAGGATTTTACTGAACATTCATGGAAAGCTCAATGAATTTGTTGGCCAGCTTGGCTTTCTGCAGCACTTCTTCGGTGATGTCACCGCCAGCATCGACGATCAGGATGCCGTTGTCAGTGGCGATGCGGCGAGCAGCCTTCTTGCCCAGCAGGAAGCGGCGATGGCGTTCCTCTGTGGCCTTGTCGGCCAGCTGTTTGGCCTGGTCGGCCGGCTTTTCCTCAGCCTTGGGCTCTTCCTTTGGAGCCGGCTGGGGAGCTGGCTCGGTTTCCTGCTTTGGCTCTTCCTTTGGCTCTTCTTTTGGCTCTTCCTTCGGTTCGGGTTTTACCTCAGCTTTGGGCGCTGGTTTTGGTTCCGGCTTGGTTTCGGCCTTTGGGACCTCTTTTTTCGGTTCCGGTTTGGCTGCCGGGGTTACAGATTTAGTTTTTTTTTCCGTTTCGGATTCAATGACCGTGACTTGTTTTCCGAAGATGGAAATCTGGTCCGCATCAATTTCAGCGGATGTACCGTCCGGAGCGGAAATCTCACATTTTTCCACCTTGCCGTCATCGCCGATGAAGATCTCTGTTACATTGCCCTGGATGGTACCGGATTTGGTGATGGCTTTGGTGCCGATGATGCGCACGTTGGCATCCAGCATGGTCTCATAGTCGCCGGCATCCTCAAGGGTCAGGATGTTTTCACTGTTGGTGATGGTGACAGCGTCGTGGCCGATGGCGATGACAGACTCGTAGGGAAGCAGCTTCACGCCGCGATACCAGTCCTCGTCCTCGATGGTGATGGCCGCAACGGCACCGTTCTTGGCATCGATGAGCAGAGTTTTGCTCATGCCCAGCTCACGGCCTTCTGTGATGCTGATGATAGGTAAGCCAAGGATTTCTACACTTTTTTTCATGGATATTCCTCCTAGTTGAAATACAAAATTCTATAATATGATTAAGATACAGATTTTTGGGGATGGCGCTTTTTGAAAACAAGTTCAATCTCGTTGCGCCAGGTAGCGGGAATCTTGTCAAAGGATGTCCGGGACGCACTGTGACGAGCCAGAATCAGCTGTACGATGCGCAGGTAGTCCACATTCTTGGTGAACTCCTCATGGATTGCGGTACTGGCGGCAACTGCCGGCAGTGTCAGCGCATTGCGATAGGCATGGATGGCATCCTCATAGGCACCGTTGTTTTTGTATATATTGCCCATCTCAATCACGATAAAGGGCGCGTAGCTGTCTGCATGGTAGCGGCTCAAGGCCTGTTTGTAAGCAAAGAGCGCATTGGAATAATTATGGCGGCTCGTCTGCTCAAAAGCATAGTTCAGTATATCGTCCAGGGAGCCCAGCTTTGCCAGTACAGCGGTCAGCTGCAGCAGCTGGTCGTTTTCCATATCCTCCTGGACAATCTCGGCAACGGTCCGGATCAGGCAGGCTGGCAGCAGCGGGCGGCGCCGTCGCCGCTGGCCCCGTATGCGGCTGGCCCGCCGGAAGGGATAGATCCGGGCGGCGGAAGGTGCCTGCGCTTCTGGTGCTGTTTCCTCCGGTATTTCCTGGGCGGAGGGAGACGCTGGCGGTTCTATGGAAATCGCCGGCACTTCGGCAGCCGATGCCGTCTCTTCTGATTCTGCCTCGTCCGCAGGTATGGCGGCCGCAGGCAGCGAGATATCCTTTGCCTGCATGGCGGCAGCTGCTGCTGCCGGCTCTGCCTCTGCGGCTGGCGCTTCCGGCATCGCCGGTTCCTCTTTCAGCGGCAGTGTCAGCGCCGCTCCGGCCGGAGCCGCGATGGTCTCTGGAGCCGGCTGTCGATGGAGCAGTCGTTCATTGTACATAGTGACCGCCACAGCGGAGGCAAGTACCAGTCCGGCAATCAGAAAAAAATGTTCCCGGGTGAGATAAGCTGAGATGGCCAGGGTGGAAAAGTTAACAACAAAGGCCAGCAGGGCGCAGAGCACCAATGCCTGGAACTTCAGCTGCAGGCCGCAAAAATTCGTGATTTTATAGATGAGCAGTATGCTGACGGACATTATAGCCAGGGTAATAAGCAAAAAGTCCATAATTGTCACCACGATTTCATCAAAGAATAAGCGTAGGAAATTAGTTACAAAAACCCACTATAATGCCAAATTCGACACCACCAGAGAAAATCCTGCCTGTAATTGCTGAAATTTTGCTGCAGCAGAAAAACCGTGTTTTTTGGCCTTTTTCAGAGCGGATATAGTATAATGGATACAAAGGAAAGAATCAAAGTATAAAAGGATGCTGTGAATGATGTTTGAGCTGGAAGTCGTGATACAGAATGAGAACGGGCTGCACGTGCGGGTGGCGGCAATGATTGTACAGAAGGCCCAGGAGCTTTATGTAAAGCATCAATGCCGGCTCTATATCCGGAGTGCCCGCAGCCAGCGCATTGAACTTCATAATCTCATGCTGCTGGTGGCATTGAAGGTCCAGCGGGGAGACGCGGTATTTGTGTCCGCCGAGGGGGAAAACAGCCAGGCGGCAGTGCGGGAAATGGCCGCTTTCCTCGCCGGGGATTTTGAGATGCACACCAAGACGGAAATGCGGGAGGTTGACCGGCTGCTCCATGAGAATGCCCTGATGCAGGAACGGCTGCAGCTCATCCTGGAGGCGGTCCAGGACGGAATCTGCGTGGTGGACAAGACCGGCGAGGTGACCTACGTGAATCCTTCCTATCTGCGCATCGTCCATAAGACGGCGGAGATGGTAGTGGGCTCCAATGTCTACCTGACGGCTCCCGAGGGCAACCGCTGCAGTGTGCTGCGCTCAGGCAAGGCCCGCATTGGCAGTATCAGCCACAAAAAGGATGGCACCACCATCGTGGCCAATGTAAATCCCATCTTCGTGGACGGGGAAATCGCCGGGGTCGTCTCCGTGGTGCGCAACATCACGGAGATACAGAACCTCATGGAACGGCTGACCCAGGTATCCGCCAAGGCGGAATACCTGGAGCAGGAGCTGCTGCGCACCAAGAAGACCGGCAAGGCCTTTACCAACTACATCGGCCGCAGCGGTAAGGTGGTGGATGTGCTGGCTCTGGCCTCCAAGGCGGCAGCCAGCGGCGCCACTGTGCTGATCCGGGGAGAAAGCGGTACCGGCAAGGAGCTGGTGGCGGAGGGCATCCACTATGCCAGCAAACGGCGTCACGGCCCCTTCATCCGGGTGAACTGCGGCGCCATTCCCTCCACGCTGCTGGAATCAGAGCTTTTCGGCCATGAGAAGGGCGCCTTTACCGGGGCCCTGAAGCGGAAGCTGGGGAAATTCGAGCTGGCGGACAAGGGAACGATATTCCTTGATGAAATCGGTGAGATGGACAAGAACATGCAGGTGAAGCTGCTGCGGGCCCTGCAGCAGAAGGAATTCGACCGGGTGGGGGGCGAGACCACCGTGCGGGTGGATGTGCGCATCATCGCGGCCACCAATCGCAAGCTGGAGGACATGGTACGTCAGGGAACCTTTCGGGACGATCTCTACTACCGGCTCAATGTCATTCCTATTTTTCTGCCGCCGCTGCGGGAGCGGGTGGAGGATATCCCGCTGCTTACGGAGCATTTCATCAGCCGGATCCGGGCCGAGCTGCAGAAAAACGTGCGGGGCATCACACCGGAGGCACTGGAGGTGCTCATGGACTACAAGTGGCCCGGCAATGTGCGGGAGCTGGAAAATGTCATGGAGCGGGTCATCACCCTGATGGATTCCGATGTGATCACCGTGAGCGCGCTGCCTTCCTATCTGACCGGTGAGATCGCGGTACGGGAGGTGCGCAGCTTCACCTCTGACGCGGTGCTGCCCTGGGAGGAATACGAAAAACAGATCATTGCCAATGCCCTGGAAAAATGCGGCAGCTTCAACGCGGCCGGAAAAATGCTCCACCTCACCCACAAGACGGTGGCTGCCAAGGCTCGAAAATACGGTCTGGTCTGAGCTGACACGTGGTTTTTCTTGATTCGGATAAAACGATTGGTAAAAAATATCAATACATGGTAAAATATATCAATAAAACAGGAGAACTTGATATTTTTTACCAACTGCCGACTGTTGGATGACTTGATTATCCACCGGGAATAAATTTTTTTATCCCTTGTAATACATGGGATGACGGCATTTATCCGTGGGGATTTTTCAATGTTGGCACAGGATTTGCATTAATATTATGTGGCTTTGCCGCAGGAAGGTTTTTTGAACCAGGCAGGGGATTCTGTCCTGTTTGTCGAAACAGTACAATGGTTCCGGCAGAGACAAGGGTGTTTTATTAACTATACTTTAGGAAATAAAATGAAATGAGGGGTTATTTATGACAGAAGCAACAGTAACAATCGAGAACAAAACGGGGATCCATGCACGTCCGGCATCCGTATTCGTGCAGACCGCAGCAAAGTTCAAGTCCAAGGTACAGATCAAGGCAAAGGGCAAGGCCGTAGATGCCAAGAGCATCCTCATGATCATGAGCATGGGCCTGGTCAAGGGAACGGAAATCACGATTGCCGCTGAGGGCGAGGATGAGGCTGCCGCAGTACAGGCTTTGAAGGATTTGGTCGTTTCCAAATTTGGCGAAGAATAAGCAGCTAGATTTTGCGAAAGCAGGGGGACGATAAAATGCCAGAAATTTTACGGGGCAAGGGTGTAATTTCCGGAATTGCCATGGGCAAGGTCATGCGGGTAGGACAGAGCCTGGACGGGTATCTGGCCAAGTATGAGGCGGAAAGCAAAGAGTGTGAAACGCAAAAGGTCGAGCAGGCGGTAGCTGCCGTCATTGAGATTTTGCAGGGCAACATTGCGACCCTGAAGGAAAAGGATATGACCGCTCAGGCGGAAATCATGGAGGCCCACAGCATGCTGGCCCAGGACCCCATGTTTTCCGGAGCCATGGTTTCCAAGGTTGGTGAGCTGGGCAGTGCCCCGGATGCGGTTCTGGCAGCTGCCTCGGATACAGCGGCCATGTTCGAGCAGATGGACGATCCCTATTTCCGGGAACGGGCCGTGGATATCCGGGATATCGGCAAACGCATTGCCAAATATATCCTGGGTGTGCAGGATCCTGATCTGGGCGAGGAGGCAGTCATTCTCTGCGGTCATGAGATCGAGCCGTCGGTCATCGCGAATATTCCCACGGACAAGATTGCCGGTGTCATCCTGGGACAGGGATCGACTACCTGTCATGCAGTCATCATAGCCAAAGCCAGAGCCATTCCAACGGTTGTGGGTCTGGGGCCTATGGTGGAGAATATCGATGACGGGAGCAAGGTCATCCTGGATGGGGATACAGGCGAGATCACCGCTGATCCCACGGAGGAGGTCATTGCCTCTTATCAGGAGAAAATCAAGAAGCAGCAGGAAATGAATGCCTATTATTCCAGCCTGGTATCTTTGCCGGCTGTTACCACTGATGGTGTGAGAGTAGAGCTCATGGCCAATATCGGTTTGGCGGCGGATGTGAAGGNGGCCATTCCCTATGGCTGTGAGGGTGTGGGGTTGTTCCGGTCAGAGTTTGTGTTCATGGGACGGCAGGATATCCCCACGGAGGACGATCAGTTCGAGTCCTATAAGGAAGCTGTCCAGTCCTGCAATGGCAAGCTCTGCGTAATTCGCACCATGGATATCGGCGGCGACAAGCCGCTGGCTTATCTGAACATTCCCCAGGAGGATAACCCCTTCCTGGGCTGGCGGGCCGTGCGTATCAGTCTGCAGCGCCGGGATCTGTTCATGCCGCAGCTGAAGGCCATCCTGCGGGCCGGCGTATATGGCAAGGCGGCTATCATGGTGCCTATGGTCATCAATGTGGCGGAGATCCTGAAGGTGAAGGAATTCATCGAGACGGCCAAGGTGGAGTTGAAGCAGGAAGGCAAGGAGTATGCTGATGATGTGCAGGTGGGCATCATGGTGGAGACTCCGGCAGCGGCAGTAATGACGCCGGTACTGGCCAAGTACGTGGATTTCTTCAGCATCGGCACCAACGATCTGGTGCAGTACACCCTGGCTGTGGATCGGGTGAATCACAATGTAAGCTATCTTTACAATCACTTCAATCCAGCGGTGCTGCAGCTGGTGCAGCGCACCATCCAGTCCGGACGTGCCCAGGGAATCTGGGTAGGCATGTGCGGCGAGATGGCCAGCGATCCCTATGCGGCGGTGCTGCTCATGGCCATGGGAATCAGCGAGCTCAGCATGAGTGCACCTTCTATTCCGAAGGTGAAGGAAAAAATCCGTTCCGTAAGCTCGGTGGAAGCGGGCCGCATTCTCAATGAGGTCATGAAGATGGAGGATGGCGACGCCATCAAGGAATATCTGTATAAGTCCATGTGATACGAATAAAGAGATTTTGGCAGGAGACATGCTGTGCATGTTTCCTGCTTTTTTTCTGTTTTGGCCGGCGGGGGCAGGAAGCTAGTGATTTTTCGCGAATATTATCCATATTAGGGATATGGATTTTGTTTGCTGATTGAAAGAATTGGCCAGGGAGCGGATTGGGATGAAATTGATAAGAGTTTTGCTGACGATGCTGGCCTGCATCTATATATGGGGAAATGCCGGAGCGCTGGCAGCGGCTCCGGCCCTGCGGGTGGGCATCCCCATGGTCAATGGCTACAATGAGAAGGATGATGAGGGCTATTACAGCGGCTATAATTGCGATTATATGCAGGCGCTGGCCCACTATGCGGGCATGCGCTGCGTGTTTGTGGAGGGTACCTGGGAGTAGTGCCTGGACTGGGTGCAGAACGGTACCATCGATGTGATGCCGGGGCTGGTGAAGACCACCGAGCGGCAGCAGCGGCTGGACTATGGACGACTGCCCATGGGGACGGAAAATACCATGCTTTTCCTGCGCAATGGAACAGACAGCATTCAGAACTTTTCCAATTTAGGCCGTGATTTCCGCATCGGTTATCTTCAGCAGGAATACAAGAGTGATTACCTGCCGCAGCTGGCTGCGGAGGAAGGCTTCCGCTATGAGGAAAAGGGCTATACCTCCATGGCGGCGCTGACGGCGGATTATCGGAGCGGTGAGGTGGATGGCTTCCTGTCGGACAGCATGTATCATGGCTATGCGCTGGCAGCGGCCCGGTTTGATCCGGAATCCATCTATTTTGTGGTGCAGAAGGGAAATGACGGGCTGCTGCGCCGGCTGGACATGGCCGCCGATGCTTTGAACATCAATGACCCCCATCTTCTGGGGCGGTTGAGCTATCAGTATTATATCCAGCGCTATGCGGCGCCGCTGGTCTTATCCAACCGGGAAAAAGCCTATCTGCAGGAGAAGAAGATACTGCGGGTCATGGTGGTTCCTAAGGAAAAGCCCTATGCCTATTTTGAGAACCATGGCTTCCAGGGAATCCTGGCAGAATTTTTGAACCGTCTGGCGGATGATTTAGGCCTCGCGGTGGAAATCGTGCCGGCGGACAACGATCAGGAGGCATTTATCCGCATGGGAGACGGTGAGGCGGATATCCTCCTCAATGTCTACAGCAATTACAGCTGGGGGGATTCTCATGGGCTGAATATTTCCTCGCCCTATATGAGCGTGGGGTATGTGGCGGTCACCCGCCGCATGGGGCAGCTGCCGGAGGTGCCAAGGGTGGCCTGCCTGGCGGGGAATTTCTTTACCCATGCCCATGTGGAGCCCATGTATCCGGATGCATCCCAGCGGCTGTATTTCGATACGGTGGATGAGTGCCTGCAGGCCGTAAGTGATGGCCGGGCTGATGTGACCTATGTGAAGAATACTGTAGCCCAGTACAATATCTGGCAGGGAAAATATCCGGATCTCATGGCCAGGGGAGATACCGCCTTTTCCCATGATGTTTCTGTAGGGGTATCCCAGCAGGCGGATCCGCGGCTGCTGCGCATTCTCGATAAGGAAATCAACCATCTGGATGCCAATACCATGCAGAATATCACCAATGAGGCCCTGGCCTCTTTGGAGCAGTCCAAAAGCCTGCGCTCCCTTTTGTATACCTATCCGCTGCACTTTTTGATCGGTATTCTTACAGCGGCCATCATTGTGTGCCTGCTGCTGTTCCATATGATGCGCATGCGGCGCCGCCATATGGAGAATGTACGGCAGATGGCCTATGAGGACAGCGGTACCCGGCTCAATAACCGGCATTGGCTGGAAAAGGAAGGGCCGAAGATTGTGGCTGAACTGCCGGAGCGGCAACAGGCCGGGCTGTCGGTAGTATTGTTTGCCCTGCATCGCATGGATATCCTGATCGGCACTTACGGACGGGAAAATGTGGCAGTCATGCTGCGCAAGATCGGCCTGGCCCTGCAGCGAACCGGCTGGGTCCTGGCACTGGGGGCCAGAACCGGAGCGGGGCAGCTGGTTTGTCTCTGTTGTGAGGAAAAGAAGGATGAACTGGAAAAATATATCTGGGCCATTCTCAAGAAGCATGAATATATGACTGTAGGCGAATTGTCGGCCCGGATTTCTATGCAGGTGGGCATATGCTACCTGGGGCATCCACCGCTGTCCATAGCACAGGCTATGAGCTGTGCGGATCTGGCTGCCCACGAGGCGAACCCTGTGCGCTTTTTCGATGCTTCCCTTAAGGATCATATGGCCTTCAATCAGCAGATGGAAAGCTGTATGGAAAAGGCGCTGGCTAAAGGGGAATTCGAGGTCTGGTACCAGCCTAAATATGATATTCGTACCCATAGCTGTATCGGGGCAGAGGCTCTGGTGCGCTGGCGCAGTTCCCGGCTGGGCTTTTTGATGCCGGGCCGCTTCATTGAGCTCTTTGAGCGCAATGGCTTTGTGGTCAGGCTGGACTTCTACATGCTGGAGTCTGTATTCCGCTTCCAGCGGCAGCGGCTGCAGACGGGACTTCCCATCGTGCCCATCTCGGTGAACCAGTCCCGGCTGCACATGACGGAGGAAGGCTATCTGGAGAAGATGCGGCAGGTTCTCAGCCGCTATCAGAAGGTACCAGCCGGGGCTGTGGAGCTGGAGCTTACGGAGACGGCCTTCATGGGCTTCAATGATGCCCAGCGGGTAGAGGCTCTGTCCATTGTGGGTGAGCTTCAGGCCATGGGGTTTGCCATCTCCATGGATGATTTCGGCTCGGGCTATTCGGATCTGTCCCTGCTCAATGCGCTGCCCATGGACGTGATGAAGCTGGACCGGACACTGCTCAATGCCTCCGAGGATTCAGAGCGCATGCAGATTGTGCTGGCCCAGGTGATATCCCTGGGAACACGGCTCCATATGCAGGTGATCTGCGAAGGCATCGAGACGGTGGAGCAGGAGCAGCTGCTGCTGGCCAACGGGTGCAGCTGCGGGCAGGGGTTCCTCTACGCCAAACCCATGCCAGAGCAGGATTTCAAGGCGTTTTTGACAGAGCATAGCAAAAGGTGATATTCACCAGGTCATAAAAAGGAACGGCAGCCGCGGTACCGCCCACAGGGGCTGGCACGCAGACTGCCGTTCCTTTTTTGTATTCATTTATTATCCTGTTATTTATCCCGGGGAACAGGCAGTGCCTTGTCCAGGGCCTTTATCAGCTGCTCCGGCCGGATGGGTTTGGCGATATGGTCGTTCATGCCGGCAGCCAGGGCTTTGGCGGCGTCCTCGGCAAAGGCATCCGCGGTGACGGCCAGAATAGGAATGGACGCGGCCCGGGGATGCTGGGAGGAACGGATGGCTCTGGCAGCAGCCAGGCCGTCCATGACCGGCATCTGGATATCCATGAGAATAGCTGCGTAAAAGTCCGGCGGGGAGGCGGTGAAGCGCTGCAGCGCTTTTTGTCCATCCTCGGCGGTATCCACTATAAAGCCTAAATGCTCCAGCATGTAGGAAGCTATTTCCCGGTTCATTTCGTTGTCCTCAGCCAGCAGCAGCCGAAGCCCGGCAAAGCGATGCCGCTGGGATTCAGGCAGTGCGGCGGCCGCTTCATCTTCCGGCTCGCTGGCCGCGGCCTGGTCGAATTCCAGGATCACGGTGAAGCAGGAGCCCAGCCCCGGCGTACTCTGCACATCGATGGAGCCATGCATCATGGTGATGAGGTTTTTGGTGATGGACAGTCCCAGCCCCGTCCCGCCAAAATGCTGGGCGATGGAGGCATTTTCCTGTTCAAAGGGCTCGAAAAGCCTTTTCTGGAATCCAGAGTCCATGCCGATTCCTGTATCCCGGATGGTAAAGCGGAAAAGCTGCCGGGCAGCCTTTTCCTGCAGCGGTTCCACTGTCAGCTGCACCGTACCTCCGGCGGGGGTGAATTTCACCGCGTTGGAGAGGAGGTTCATGAGGATCTGATTGACCCGCAGGGCATCTCCCAGCAGCTGGCCGGCAGGCAGATCCTGCAGCCGGGTCTGCAGCTGGACACCCTTTTCCCGGGCCTGGCTGGCAAAGAGGGTGATCAGATTCTGGAGCAGTGCGGACAGCTGGAAGGGGTCATGGGCCAGCTTCATGCGGCCGCTTTCAATAGCGGAGGTATCCAGGATATCATTGATGATATTGAGCAGATGACGGGCGGCGATATCGCTGTTATCCAGGCAGTGGCGCAGCTTGACGGGGAGATTGGGGATGGCCCGGGAAATGGACATGTAGCCGATGATGGCGTTGAGCGGCGTCCGGATCTCGTGGCTCATGCGGGAAAGGAAGCTTCCCTTGGCCTGGCTGGCATGACGGGCGGTATCCAGAGCATCCACCAGGGTCTGTTTCGTCTCGTTGATGCTGCGACGGAAGAGGATGAAGCTGCCCAGCGGATGGCCCGCAGCCGGGGCGATTCCCTGCAGCGTGTGGGCATACCAGCACCAGTGGCCGTCAGGCTTGCGGACCCGGCATTCCACGTAGATTTCCCGGCGCTGCAGGCTGAGCGCCTGAAGGGACTTAGGTTCCAGCAGGCCTTCGATGCGGGGCAGATCATCCGGATGGATACAGGTGAGATAGCGCTGGATGGATACCGGCTCCTCATGCATCACCACCTGGCTGTCCTGCAGCGAATAGCGGCGGCTCTCTGCCTGCTGCAGATCGGTGAGCTCATGGGGCTGGACCTCTACCACCAGGTCATTGGCCCGGCACACGTAGGCCAGGAACTGCTCCAGCTCCTGCTTGCGCTGATGCTCCCGCTGAGCGGTCCGGGTGCGGAGGATGGAAATCACCAGCAGAATGGCGGCCAGGGATAGGAAGGCAGTGATGGCAATGGCCGCCAGGGGATTCCCGTAGAGATAGTTCAGCAGGGTCAGCTGGCGGGGCGGCTGGGTAGTGTATTTCAGAATGATCTGCTGGGCATAGTTCCCCCGGACGCTTTGGGCGCTTTTGCTCAAAACGGACAGCAGCCGATAATCGTTGCGCTCGGCGGAGGCCACGGAAATATCGGCCTGCAGCCGGGGCAGAAGAGTCACCTGCCAGCGGTTCTGATAATCCTCATGGATGAGCTTCTGGGCCGCATACATATAGAGCAGAGCCGCATCGCGCTGTCCTGCTGCGACTTGCTGGATTGCATCCTGGGTGCATTTTGCCGGCTGCAGCTGGACATTTTGAAAAAGGGCGTCCTGGCGCAGCTGCCCCAGCTGGCTGCTGTAGGGAAGTGCGGCGCTGTGGACTTCGCCGGTGAAATCCCGCCGGGTCAGCTGGGCGATGGACAGCTTCAGAAAGGGGGTGGTGAGCTTGTAGCCCTGATTTTCAGCCTGGGAGTAGTTCAGGTCCGCATCCATGATGAGATCAATGGTGTTTCCGTGGATGAGGTCGTTGTATTCGGACCGGGTCTTTGTCTCGATCACCTGGTACTGGATGCCGGCCCGCCGGGCGATTTCCGCAAAGATCTCCGGCAGGATTCCCCGGGCGACGCCGTTTTCAAAATAGGAATAGGGGGGCATTGTCCGGGTTCATGGCAACCCGCAGGATCTGCTGGGAATCCTGCAGGGACTGTATGTAGGCCCGTTCCTCAGTGGAAAGCAGCAGGCTGGCACCGCTGTCCGGGGCGTAGTATTTGTTGAAAAGCTCGGTGCGCCAATTGGGGGAGTATATATCCATTTGATCCAGGGCCCGGTCCATCTCCTGCTGCAGCTCCCTGTCATCCGGACGGATCATGAGATAAAAGGGAGCCGGGGCGAACTGGTCCAGAATCCATTCATTGTGGATGGGGCGCAGGCTGGAGGTTACAGCCGCATCAATGGTGCGGCCCTCCTGCAGATCCGCCAGCAGTGAGGACAGGCTGTCAAAATAGACCGGCGTGTAGGAAAAGCCCTTTCGGGCTGCGTAGATGGCGAATTTCTGGCCGTGGGCGTTGCCACGCAGCATGCCTACCCGGACACCCTCATAGGTGCGGGCATCTCCGGCGATGAAGCGGCTGTTTCCGGACCAGGTGGTAAAAAGTGTGGAGCTGTGGCTGATGGGCAGGGTGGAAAAGCCGAAACGGCTGATATTGTCCGGTGTCTTCTGTACGCAGGTCAGCATATCCAGGCGTCCGTCGGCCAGCATTTCCTCCAGCTCATTCCAGGATTTTACATTGTCAATATAAGCATAGGACCAGTTGGTGTGCAGGGCCATAAGCTGCAGCAGTTCATAGCCATAGCCATGGCGTTCACCGCTGCCGTCCACGGAATAATAGCCCTCGAAAGGAAAAAAGCCTACCCGGACGACCCTGTGGGGAGCGGTGCTGTCCTCCGCTTCTGCTGAGGCGGAAGACAGCAGGCAGCTGAAACAGAAAAAGAGCAAGAGCAAGGAAAGAAACCCGACAGACGCCGCTTTTTTCATAGAGAGACCTCCGATATATGTAAAAAGTATATTGACAGATTTTTCCGATATCCATTTTTTTATTCTAGCAAATAGCGCCATATTATTCAATGAGAGAAAAAGAAAAAATGGTTTTTTCTTTGGGTGTATAGTGTCCAGGGAGAACTTATACACAGGATATGGCTTTTTGTGGATAAGTTTGTGGATAAGCTGTGGAATATGCTGCAGTTATGCACAAAGTGAAAGGTTGTGCATAAAAAATGTGGATAAACTAAGAAAATGACAATGCCCTCCTTGTATATGTAGTATATATAGTGGACATTGTTTAAAAAAGTACTTGAATGTATTTTGTATACATGATACAATATCCGTGAAAAGAGAGAAAAATGCTGCCGGAAAAGTGATCCGGAGGGAAGCCGGCGCTGGCATAGACAAAATTTTCGCTGCAATGCAGGAGAGGAACGTGAGCACTATGCGTAAAGAACATGATTTTTTAGGAGAAATGGAAATACCGGATGATGTATATTATGGGGTGCAGACCATGCGGGCCAAGGAGAATTTCCAGATTACCGGGCAGACCATCGACAAGGATTTCATCCAGTCCATGGCCAAGGTGAAGAAGGCGGCGGCCATGGCAAATATGTCCACCGGGCGGCTGGAAGAGAATATCGGCCAGGCGCTGGTACAGGCTGCGGATGAAATCATTGGCGGAATGCTGCTGGATCAGTTTCCGGTGGATCCCATCCAGGGCGGTGCCGGCACATCGGTGAATATGAATACCAACGAGGTCCTGGTGAATCGGGCCCTGGAGATCATGGGGCAGCCCAAGGGCCGCTACGATATCATTTCCCCCAACAATCACGCGAATATGGCCCAGTCCACGAATGATGCCTTTCCCACCGGAATCAAGGTCTGCGTGAGCACCAAGAGCAAAAAGCTGGTGCAGGCATTGAACCGACTGGCGGAGGAACTGGACAGAAAAGCGGTGGAATTCAAGGATATCCTGAAGATGGGGCGCACCCACCTGCAGGATGCGGTGCCGATTTCCCTGGGGCAGGAGATGGGCTCCTACGCTTCCTCGGTACGCCGGGGCATTCGCCGGATTGAAAAGGCGGTGGAGGGCCTCCATGTGATCAACATGGGTGCAACTGCGGTAGGAACCGGCCTCAACGCAGAGCCGGCCTACATTGTGGATGTAGCCAAAGAGCTGTCCGCCGTGACGGGAGAAACCTATCGCACCGCTGATAATCTCATTGATGCCACCAATAATACGGATGGCTTTGCTGATGTATCATCGGCGCTGAAGGTGACAGCCCTGGTGCTCATCAAGATGGCCAACGATTTCCGCCTCATGGCCTCGGGACCGCGCTGCGGCCTCAATGAGCTGAAGCTGCCGGCCCGCCAGCCGGGGTCCTCCATCATGCCGGGCAAGGTGAACCCGGTGATTGCCGAGGTGCTGGACCAGTCCTGCTATCAGGTCATTGCCAATGATATGGCCATCAGCCTGGGGGTGGAAAACGGCCAGTTCGAGCTCAACGTGATGGAGCCGGTCATTTCCTTCAACCTCTTTAATTCCATGAACTATATGACCCAGGCAGTCAACACCTTCGTGGACAAGCTGCTCATCGACCTGCAGGCCAATGAGGGCCAGTGCGCTGACTGGCTGGACCACAGCGTAGGCATCGTGACCGCGCTGCTGCCTCATATCGGCTATGAAAACTCCGCCATGCTGGCTAAGGAAGCCTACAGCACCGGCCGTCCCATCCGGGAGATCATCCTGGAAAAGGGCCTGCTGACCAAGGAAAAGATGGAGCATATCCTTTCCCCGGAGCAGATGACCCATCCGGGCATTGCCGGCTGAGCTGTCTCAATTGAATAGATGCTGTTTCCAGGGTGCGGCAGCTATTGCCGCCCCCTTTTTTTCTGCAATGGATTGGCCGGGAAATTAGGGGGGGAAGCCGCGGATCCCAACGGCTCCCCTGCTAGCTGCGCAGCGAACCGAAGCTTTAGCTGCGTGTGAGTCACCATCCCCTTGTGGGTGGAGCAATTCTTTTGGCTCCACTGCTAGGGGAGCTGGGCGCAGCGCCTGAGGGGTTACTGCCTTTGGCTGTGCTTCGAGCCTTAGAAAAAAACATAGAATCACGACATGTCAAAGGCCGCTAACCCCTCCGTCACGGCTTCGCCGTGCCACCTCCCCTAGCAGTGGAGGCTTTGGACTACCTTCCCTGAGGGTTTTAGGCCACAGCAATTTTTTGGCTCCACTGCTAGGGGAGGTGGCACGGCGGAGCCGTGACGGAGGGGTTAGCGGCCTCTGTTATGTCGTGATTCTATGTTTTTTTCTAAGGCTCGAATCACAGCCATAGGCATTAACCCCTCTTGCTTTGCGCCCTTCTCCCCTAGCAGGGGAGCCAAAAAATTGCTGTGGCCTAAAACCCTCAGGGAAGGTAGTCCACAGCCATTTTTTGGCTCCACTGCTAGGGGAGCTGGCGCGCAGCGCCTGAGGGGTTGCTGCCTTTGGCTGTGCTTCGAGCCTTAGAAAAAAACATAGAATCACGACATGACAAAGGCCGCTAACCCCTCCGTCACGGCTCCGCCGTGCCACCTCCCCTAGCAGTGGAGGCTTTGGACTACCTTCCCTGAGGGTTTTAGGCCACAGCAATTTTTTGGCTCCACTGCTAGGGGAGCTGGGCGCAGCGCCTGAGGGGTTACTGCCTTTGGCTGTGCTTCGAGCCTTAGAAAAAAACATAGAATCACGACATAACAGAGGCCGCTAACCCCTCCGTCACGGCTTCGCCGTGCCACCTCCCCTAGCAGTGGAGGCTTTGGAGCTGCAGCTTTAGCTGCGTGTGAGTCGCCATCCCCTTGTGGGTGGAGCAATTCTTTTGGCTCCCCTGCTAGGGGAGCTGGCGCGCAGCGCCTGAGGGGTTGCTGCACTTGGCGGAGCTTCTAGCCCTGGAAAGAAAGCCAGGAATCGCAGCCAGGCCTAGGCCGCTAACCCCTCCGTCACGGCTTCGCCGTGACGCCTCCCCTGGCAGTGGAGGCTTTGGAGCCGCAGCCTTATAAGTAAGTGCCGCCGGAGAGTGAGGAGGGCCCTCTTCGCTCTCCGGCCCCCATAATCATCTCGCCAAATTCCCATTTACATAATTTTAACGTTTCCGTTAGAGCTGGATACGGTTTACAGGCGGCAAATGCGCAGTCTGACGAAACGAAGCATGATGAGATGGCAGATTCCACAGATAATGAGAATAGAGACCGGTAAATAAAAAGGAGGACAGCTGTCAGTGAAGGATTTCGCTGACAACTGCCCTCCTTTTGGGGAATATCCCCAGGAAAAAGCATTGCTCATATATTTCTTGTTTTTACAATCGATACCTATCAGCCGCCGAGGAGTGCGAGCATGATACCGCCGGAGATGGCGGTGCCGAATACGCCGGCGAGGTTTGGTCCCATGGCGTGCATGATCAGGAAGTTGTTCTTGTTTTCCTGCTGGCCTACCAGATGGGATACACGGGCTGCAATCGGAACGGAGGCGATACCGGCGGAGCCGATGAGCGGGTTGATCTTGCCGCCGGTGATCTTGTTCATGAGCTTGGCGCAGAGAACGCCGGAGCCGGTGCCGAATACGAAGGCCACAAGACCAAGGGCAATGATGATGAGGGTATCTGCCGTCAGGAAGGTATCCGCAGCCATGGTGGAGCCGATTGCCACGGTGAGTACCATGGTGACCACGTTCAGCAGTGCGTTGGAGGCTGTTTCTGCCAGCCGGTCTACGCAGAGGCATTCACGCATGAGGTTGCCCAGCATGAGCATGGTGATCAGCGGTGCTACCGGAGGAAGGAAAAGATTTACAATGATTGCAATAACCACTGGGAAAACGATTTTCTCCAGACGGGATACGTAGCGCGGCTGCTTCATCATGATCTGGCGCTCCTTCTTATTGGTCAGGAGTTTCATGACAGGCGGCTGGATCAGCGGCATCAGAGCCATGTAGGAATAGGCGGCCACGGATATCTGCGGCAGCAGATGGGGGGCGAGCTTCATAGTGGTGTAGATGGCCATTGGGCCGTCAGCGCCGCCGATGATGCCGATAGAGCAGGCCTCAGCCAAAGTGAAGCCGAATACCTTGGCTCCGATGAGGGCAACGAAGATGCCCAGATGGGCAGCGGCTCCCAGGATGACCAGGCTTGGGTTCGCGATCATCGGTCCGAAGTCGGTCATGGCGCCTACGCCCAGGAAGATGAGCGGCGGCAGGATGAGCTTTTCCACGCCCTGATAGGCGATGTAGAAAAGACCGCCCTCTTTGGTGAGCTCAGAACCCGGTACGTTGGCAACGATACAGGAAAGGCCGATGCCCACCAGCAGGAAAGGCTCGTATTTCTTTACGATGCCCAGATAGAGCAGGATGGCGCCGACGATGATCATAATGATATTGCCGAGAGAGATAGACATCAGCCCTGTCTGGTTCAGCAATTGGCCCAGCAGGGTGACAAATAAATTATCCATTCAGATTCCTCCATAAAATTTTCAAGGATTACCTTTTTTTCTCTTTGATTTCACCCAGACTGTTCAAGTGGGGGAAGAAGTACAGGATTACGCCGATGAAGGAAATGAATACAAAGCTCAGCAGGAAATCAATGCCGCTGAGAATCCAGGCACCGGACATGGTATCGGGTAAAACACCCATTCTATATCACCTCTAATTTTTTATCAGGACTTGCGATTGGTCAAAAAGTGCGTGCGCTCCTCGGCCTTCTGGATCAGCTGTTCCTTGTTCACGATTGCGCGGCGGTGCTGGCCATGGCCGATTTCGCCCTGCTCATCCCAGGCTTTGATGTCCAGCAGCACATCATGGTCGCCGATGGCGATGATCGAGGTGCGGATGGTGACTGTCATGCCCAGGGAAGTGGGGGCGGTGTGCACGAAGCGGATGGAAGAGCCGACGCTGATGAAGCCGTCCGGCAGGTATTTGTCAACAGTCTCGATGGCTGCCTCGATGGCCATGTGGATGCAGGCCGGTGTAGCCAGCAGGTCATTGAGCTCATTGGAATATTCAACGGCCGTATCCGAGCGCTGTACTACCTTGCTAAGCATGGAATTCTGGCCCTCAGCTAAGAATTTGCGTAAATCGAACATAAACATACCTCCAATTTTTTTTTAACTATCTGTGTATCGTTTTTCGACGATTCCTATGAGTTGTCCTGCGAACGGACTACTAATACCAATAGTCATAGCTATATTCTAATTTTTTGTTTCAGAAAAGTAAAATAATTATATTATATTCATGCGATAACCCAAGGGTATGGTTCTGCAGAGAATGCCAAATTTTTATTGAAAAAATTGCGGTTTTGAGCTATAATACAAACAAAATAGAAAAGCAATGAAAGGCACAGCTGCCTGGACTTTATGTCCGGGTCAGCTGTGCCTTTTTTATTTGGGGGAAGAGCTATGTACAGGGTAATGGTTTTAGATGAAGATCGCTCCGCACGCTATATCTTTGCGCGGTTCCCTTGGGAGCGCTACGGCTTTGAGGCCCCGGCGGCCGCTGCCAGCGGCCGGCAGGCATTGGAAAGGCTGGCGGAGGAGCCGGTGGATCTGCTGGTGGCTGATATCCGGCTGCCGGATATGGATGGGCTGGATTTCCTTACCGCGGTCCGGCAGCGGCAGGATGGGCTGTGTACCGTCCTGCTGAGTACCTATCGGGATTTTTCCTATGTGCAGCAGGGGATTCCCCTGGGGGTCTTTGACTATCTCACGAAGCCTTTTACTATGGAGGCTTTCAGCGGCCTGCTGCAGCTGGTGGAGATCTATCTGCGCCGGCAGCGGGGCGTGCCGGAAAAGCTGGTGGGCAATGGAGCAGGCCATTATCCTCAGCTGGCGGAACAGGAAAAGAGTCTGGAGGCACTGCTCTTTGCGGGCAGTCCGGATTTCCTGCCCGCCTGCCGGCAGTTCCAGGCCGATATCAGCCTTCCTGCGGAGCAGCGCCGTCTGCTGCTGGCCAGTCTTATGGATAAGCTGACCCGGGCCTTTGATTTCCGTTTCCCCTGGGTAAAGAATCTGGCGGATCCAGCGAATAATGAAATGCTGCGGCGTCAGGGCTTCATCGAGCAGGCGGCTTCCCTGGCCTCCCGGATGGAGCGCTATGAGCTGGACCAGGAGCACAGCCTGCTGCGCCGCATCTGTCAGCAGGTGCAGCAGACCCTGGAGCAGGATGTCTCCCTGCACGGGGTGGCAGCTGCCCTGGGCATCAGTGCGGACTATGCGGGGCGGCTGTTCAAGCGGCGCACCGGGGTGAATTTCGCCACCTTCGTGATGCGCATGAAGATGGAACGGGGCAAGGCGCTGCTGGCTCAGCGCCGGGAGCACAATTATGAGATCAGCGCCCGGCTGGGCTACAGCAACCCGGATTATTTCCGCCAGCTGTTCAAGAACTATACGGGCATGACTCCCACGGAATACCGCAATCTGCATCGGCCGACGACTTTTCACTGTTGATGCAATACAATGAAAAAATTCATCCCCCCCACGGGCTTCCGATGGGACGGGCAGAGGAGTACAATTACAGCATAGCTATTATGTGGTGATTGTACTCTTTTTATTGTAAGGATGTGATGGGAAATGCATATTCCCGAAAATTATCTGAGCCCCTCCACCTGCGCGGTGATGGGCCTGGTGATGCTGCCGGTATGGACCGCAGCGATACAGAAGGTGAAGCGGGAGATCCCCCGGGAGCAGCTGCCTCTTTTAGGCATCGGCGCGGCTTTTTCCTTTTTGAGCATGATGTTCAATATCCCGCTGCCGGGCGGGACCACGGGCCATGCGGTGGGGGGCACGCTGCTGGCGGTGCTTTTCGGCCCCTGGGCGGCCTGTCTCACGGTGACGGTGGCGCTGCTGATCCAGGCGGTGTTCTTCGGCGACGGAGGCATCCTGGCCTTTGGGGCCAACTGCTTCAATATGGCTTTTGTGCTGCCTTTTGCGGGCTGGTTTGTTTATCATCAGCTGGAAAAGCGGCTGGGCAGCGGCTGGGCCGCAGGGCTTGGCGCCTATATCGGCATCAATGGCGCGGCCTTCTGCGCGGCGGTGGAATTCGGCATCCAGCCGCTGCTGTTCACCGATGGGGCCGGACAGGCGCTTTACTGTCCCTATCCGCTGGCACTGTCTTTGCCGGCTATGATGGGCGGTCATCTCACCCTGTTCGGGCTGGCGGAGGTGATCTTCACCACGGCTGTGCTGGCCTATCTGCGGCGCACGGCACCCTGGCTGCTGGAGCATCAGGCGGCAGCGGGCAGCCGGTCCCTCTATGGACTGCTGGGCGCGCTGATCCTCTGCACGCCGCTGGGATTGCTGGCGGCGGGGACGGCCTGGGGAGAATGGGACCCGGCAGAACTGGCGGCACTGTCCTTCGGCGGCAGTGCACTGGGCTATACACCTGTCGGCATGCTGGGGGGCTTTTCCTTTGGGGCGGTTTTCCCGGATTATTCGGTGGCGGGACTGCCGGAGGCCTTTGGCTATATTCTGTCCGCTGTCATCGGCACGGCGCTGCTCATTTTGGTTTTCCGTATTGCAGCGGCGCTGCTGTCTGATAAAATAGACTACAGGACCACGGAATGAACTGGATCCTATGGAGCATGATAAATGTCTGAGCTGAAGCTGCCCGACTGGGTATATGAAAAAGAAGAATATCAGCCCACTGGCGGCCGGGATTATTTTATTTCCCGGTCGCTTTTGCGCGTGCTTTCGGTGCTGCTGCGGCTGAGGGCCCAGTCCCGGCGGAGGGCCGGACTGCAGCCGGGAGCTCTGCTCCTGACACTGACGGTGATTGGGCTGGTGGTGGGCTCCCAAACCCAGGCTTTTCTGCTGACGGTGCTGGCGGGGGTGCTGGTGCTGCTGTGCCTGCGGCCGGGGGACGAAATCCTGCGCATTCTGCGGCAGGCCCTGGCGGCGGCTCTTTTTGCGGCGCTGCTGCTGCTGCCCTCCCTGTGGCTGGGGGGTGGCCGGGCGGTGCTGCTGCTGCCGGCCAAGACCTTTTTGACTGTAGCGGTGCTGGGGCTGCTGGTGGAGGGAATTTCCTGGCATGCCCTCACCGGCAGCCTGCGGCTTTTCCATGTGCCGGCGCTGTTCATTCAGCTGCTGGACCTTACGCTGAAATACATTCTGCTGCTGGGGGAGATCGCGGGGCAGATGCTCTGGGCCCTGAAGCTGCGGGCAGTAGGGGAGCTGCGGCAGAAGGAACGGGCCCTCTCCGGGGTGCTGGGAGCCACCTTTTTGAAATCCCAGGAACTTTCCCAGGATATGTATGAGGCCATGCTCTGCCGGGGGTTCACCGGGGACTATCCGCCGGGAGCCGGGGGCCGCTGGCAGGGACGGGATTTTCTGCTGGGGCTGGCGGCGCTGGCCTGGATGTGTTTTTTCTGCTATGTAGAAGGAGTATTTTTATGATAGAATGCAGGGATGTCTGGTACGGCTATGGGGCGGAGCCGGTGCTGCGGGGCGTGGATTTCACCATTCCGGCGGGGGCGGCGGTGCTGCTGGAGGGGCCCAATGGCGCGGGAAAGTCCACGCTGCTGAAGATCCTCAACGGGCTGGTATTTCCCCAGCGGGGGGAGTATTTTTTCGACGGACAGGCCATCACGGAGTCCCGGATGAGGGATCACCGGTTTTCCAAAGCCTATCACCGGCGGGTGGGTTTTGTCTGGCAGAATCCGGATGTACAGCTCTTCTGTGCCAGTGTGACGGAGGAACTGGCCTTCGGTCCTCAGCAGCTGGGGCTGGCCGCGGCGGAGGTGGACCGGCGGGTAGCGGATGCGCTGGCGCTGCTGGGGCTGGAAAAGCTGCGGGACCGGGCCCCCTATTATCTGTCCGGCGGCGAGAAGAAAAAGACGGCCATCGCGTCGGTGCTCACCATGAATCCGGAGGTCTGGACCATGGATGAGCCGCTGAGCGCCCTGGATCAGAAAACCCAGGAATGGCTGGTGGACTTTCTGCGGGGGCTGAAGGCGGCGGGCAAGACGCTGCTGCTTTCCACCCACGACGACAGCCGGCTGCAGGCGCTGGCGGATTTCCGGCTGGTGCTTACGGAGGAGCATACCCTGCAGCGGCGATAGGAGATTGATATGGAAAATAATTGGCGCTTTTATGTATATCTGGCTTTTTTCCTGGCACTGGGACTCCTCTGTCAGGGATTGCGGTTCCTGTTGCCTATGCTGCCACCGCCGGTGGAGCTGTTTTTGGTGGGGACACTGGTGAATACCGTGTTGGTGATGGCTGTAGCGGTGACGCACCGGCCGGCGGCATCGGTCATCGGGCTGGTGCTGCCTATCACGGCCTTTTTTCAGGGGCATCTGGCGATTCTGCCCATGGTTCCGGTGGTGGGACTGGGCAACATGGTGTTTGCCTGGCTGGCCGGAAGATTCCTGGAGCGGCGCCGGGTCTGGGCAGTGCCCTTTTTAAAGGGGGCGCTGCTCTATGGCGGGGCGCTGCTGGTGATCCGGCTGCTGGCTTTGCCGGATCGGGCCGCCGGCCTGCTGGCCTTCATGATGGGCTGGCCCCAGCTCGTGACGGGGGCCCTGGGAATTCTGCTGGCCCGGGTTTTGCTGCGGCGGTTGGCCTTTTTTCAAAAAAATTCTTTTTAGGCGTGATTTTTCCTTAATCTTTTGGCAAAATATTCGATATAAAGGTTAGGCAGGGATTTCCTGTCAATTTTGCGGAGAGGAGGAACAGGTATGAGTGGAGTCAGTGCAATCAGCGGTACGCAGTCTCTGTGGAGCACAACGGGTACGACCACTTCCACGTCCAGTGTGACGGATGTGTTCTCCCAGATGGTGTCCAATCTGCAGTCGGGGGCTCCGGCCACCGGCTATGGCGAAAATGGCAGCAGCAGTGATGAGGATACCGTTACGATGACCAAGGTGTTATCCGATGGCTCGGTGCTGATTACGGTGCTGCAGGATGGCAAGGTCATTTCAGAGACTAAGACCCATGCGGCGAAGCCAGAGGCGGATCCGTCGGTGATGGGGACGACCACGGTGGATATGGGCAAGGCAGCTCATGCCGCTGGAGCGAATACGGTAGATCTGGCCAGCAGCCTGCAGAGCAGTTTGCAGCAGACAGTGGACAAGTTCAACGACACTTCAACGAGCATCCTGGCGGGATCATTGTTTACCAGTGAGGTATGATGGGAATGAGTAAGGATGCTGTGTGATAAAGGGATTTATGAAAAATAACCGTCGGCGCTATATACGCTGGCGGTTATTTTTATGGGTATGGTTTTAGGATGGCCGCTGGCATTTTAAAGCTTCCCGGGCTTTCGGCCCGCCAGGCAGAAGGAGCTGCGGCCATTTTCCTTGACGGTGTAAAGGGCCTGGTCCGCGGCCTGGAAAAGCTCTTCGTAGGTGCTGCCATGCTCCGGAGCCAGCGCGATGCCGATGCTGGCGGACAGTATCGGTTTTCCGTTCCGGGTGTCCAGTTCCCGGGCCAGGGACCCGATTTTTTCGGCAATGGCGAGCAGGCTGTCCGCGGTATTCATGCCAGTCAGGAACAGGAGGAATTCATCGCCGCCGAAGCGGCCGATAAGATCCTCCTGTCGGAAGGCATCTGCCAGGCGGGCCGCGAAGCGCTGCAGCAGCTCGTCTCCGTACTGATGGCCGTAGGTGTCATTGGCGGCCTTGAAATGGTCCAGATCGATGATGATGAGGGCATGGGGAAGCTCGGTCTCAGCCAGTATCCCCTTGATGGCCGTTTCCATGGTAAGCTTGTTGTAGAGGCCGGTGAGCAGGTCTTTTTCCGCGAAGAACTTGTAATTGTCCCGGTCGATGATGGTGGATTCCAGATGGTGCAGCGCGGTTTCCAGTTCCTGATTCTTTTTGTGCAGCAGGATATTCTTTTTCCGGGTGCTCCGGCTGTGATAGGTGAGAAAGCCGCCGGAAAGCAGCAGCAGCAAGAGCAGGGCGATGAAGCCGCCGGTCTGCAGCGGATAGTGGAGCAGCAGATAGGATGGGGTGAATTCCCGGCTGGTAACGATGGTGTAATTCAGTACGATGTGCTCGATTTCCTTGGGCTCCAGACGGGTGATGGTCTTGTCGAAAATGGAGCGCAGGAGCTTGGGCTGCCGACTGGAAAAGGCGATATTCATGGGAATGTCCATGGACAGCGTAGGCAGTGTGGTCAGGGAGGGATACAGGGTGAGCGGGTCATCGCTCTGCAGGCGGATGGTATTCATGGCCAAAACATCCGCCTGGCCCTTATCCACCAGTTGCAGCGCTTCCGTCGGCGAGTCGCAGGTGCGTATGGTCCAGTTGGGATGATGGTCGCGGATGTAGTCCTGGATGCCGCGGAATATCCGCGGCACCGCAATGGTGAGAGCATCATCCGCTGTCTGGGAAAAATCCCGGCGCCCGATGACGGTGTATTTCTCCGTCAGCAGCGGCTGGCTGAAAATCATTTCATCGGAGGTCTGCAGGGTGCGGTAGGTGGAGAGCACCGCATCGGCCTGATCCTGCTGGATCATCAGCAGGGCCTCTTCCATGGTGTCGGCCGGCAGGAATTCTATGGGCAGGCCGCTTTCCTCGGAGAGCAGCCGCAGCAGATCCGGATAGATGCCGACGGCAGTATCGCCCTTGTAGTATTCAAAGGGCGACTGGTTTTTCAGGCAGACTACCCGGATGGGGGCCGTGCTGCAGATGAGATCCATTTCCTGCCGGGTGTAACTGAAGATGCGATGAGCAGGCTGGCTGTAGAACTCATCGATGAGCTCGTTTTCCAGGGAAGGGTCAGCGGCATGGAGCTCATCCATAGCCGCGTTGAGTTCACCGAGCAATGCATCGTTCTGTCTGGTGGTGAGAAAATAAAAGGGCAGCAGGGATAAGGGCTCAATGATCTTTACGTCTTTAGGGGCCACCGTTCCGCGGAGCAGTGCCATGTCGATGGTTCCCTCGCGGAGGGCGGCGATGACCTCATCCTCGCTGCTGAAATACTGGAGGTCAGGCGAAAGCTGGTTCTTTTGCAGAAAATGGAAAAATTCATAGCGATGGGGCATGTCCGTGGCAACCCCGATAGCTGTGTGCTGGAAGGCCTCCCGATCATGGTAAAAAAAGCGCCCGTCATCCCGGCGGGAATAAACAGCCAGAGTATCGTGCACATAGGGCTGGCTGAAGGAAAAGCGGTCTGTCAGGCGGGGGGAGTATTCCACGGAGCTCAGCAGATCCAGCTGGCCGTTTTCCAGCATGGCATAGCAGTTTTCCCAGCTGTCTATAACATATTCGTACTGCCAGTCCGTGGTGTCGCTGATGCGGCTCAGATAGGCTACCAGATAGCCCCGCATCTGTCCGCCGGGCGTATATTCCATGAACACATGCTCATTGGGACAGCCAACGCGGATAGTGCGGGGGGCAGCGCTGGCTGCAGTCAGGTACAGGACCAGCAGAAAGGGCAGAACCAACAGCACAGTCATAGCTCGCCGCATGAAAAGACCTCCTTTATAAAAAATGATTTTCGTTTCGTGTTTTCTTTGATTATACCACGTAAAGACCTCATGTTGAAACGTTGAGAAGAGGGTTTTCCTATGGAAAACCCTGAACAATGACGTTATAATAAAACCATAAGGAATCGGGAGGCGGAAGGATGGATATTTTTAAGAACGACTGGCAGGGGTACCTGGCGGAGGAGATGCAGCGGCCTTATTATCGGGAACTGCGCCAGTTTCTGATCCAGGAATATCGGACGCAGCGGATTTACCCGGATATGTACGCGATTTTCAACGCGCTTCATTATACCAGCCTGGCGGATACCAAGGTGGTGATCCTGGGGCAGGACCCCTATCATGGACCGGGGCAGGCCCACGGGCTGAGCTTTTCCGTGCAGCCGGGCATCGAGCCGCCGCCATCCCTCATCAATATCTTCAAGGAGCTGCAGACGGATCTGGGGTGCACCGTGCCCAATAATGGCTGCCTGAAGCCCTGGGCTGAGCAGGGCGTGCTGCTGCTGAACACGGTGCTGACCGTGCGGGAGCATGCGGCCAATTCCCATCACGGCCGTGGCTGGGAGATTTTCACGGACAAGATCATCTCCCTGCTCAATGAGCGGGAGAAGCCCATGGCCTTTATTCTCTGGGGCTCACCGGCCCGCAGCAAGAAAAAGATGATTATGAATCCTCATCATTTCATTGTGGAATCCCCTCATCCCAGCCCCTTGTCGGCATTCCGGGGATTCTTCGGCAGCCGGCCCTTTTCCCGGGTCAATGCCTTTTTGGAAAAGAACGGCCAGACTCCAATCAACTGGCAGCTGCCCAATATTTGAGGCTGGGCGGTAATTTTAGCAGGGAGAGGAATATGCGCGCAGCGCAGCGGTGAATACTATGGATACAAAGCTGACCATCCAGAATATCGCAGATATGGCCGGAGTTTCCAAGAGCACGGTATCGCGGTATCTGAATGAAGGGTATATCAGTGAAGAGAAAGCGGAAAAGGTAAAAAAGGCTATTGCGGCCACCGGATTTAAATCCAATTTCTTTGCCAAGCGGCTGAAGATGCGCCAGAGCAAGCTTATCGGCATCGTCCTGCCCCGGATGGATTCCGTGACGGTGGGCAGGCTGTTCATGGGAATCAACCGGGTGCTGGAGCCGGCGGGATACCAGGGCCTGCTGCTGGTAAGCCAGCTGCAGAAGAAAAGAGAACTGGCAAATATCATCAGCCTGCAGCGCCAGGGCGTGGACGGTATCCTGGTGGATTCCGTGGGTATCACGCCGGAGCATTTACAACTGGTGAAGAGCATGACGCTGCCGATGGTGTTCACCGGACAGCAGCATGAAGCCGTCCATTACGTGAAGCTCAATGATATCGGTGCTGGTCGGATGATGGGGGCGTACATCAAGCAGAAAGGCCATCAGCGGGTGGTCTTTGCGGGGGTGACGCCCACCGATCAGGCCGTAGGCCAGGAACGGCGTCAGGGCTTTGAGGAGGCCTTCAGGGAAAATAATCCGGCGGCCCGGGTGATCTTTGTGGAGACAGGATTCGACTTCCGGGCGGCCTATTCCAAGGGAGATCAGATTCTGGCAGCCCGGCCCACGGCAGTGGTCTGCGCGACGGACAATATCGGCCTGGGCCTGCTGCGGTATTTCCATGAGCAGGGCATCGATGTACCAGGAGAGATTTCGGTCGCTGGTTTTGGCGGCTACGATATCGGGGCGGTCACTTATCCGGCGCTGACCACCATTGCCTTTGATTACGAGCAGGCAGGTATGCGTGCCGCCCAGGGACTGCTGGAACTGCTGGAGGGTCAGGAAATGGTTTCCGACAGTAATCTGCCGCTGTTTTTCGTGGAGCGGGAAAGTGTGCGGAAAATAGATAAAAAACAGACCTGTTCCTGATTCACCATTTAACGGCAGAAAATAAAATCCTTTGCTTGCATATAAAAAATAAAGGTGATATAATTATTTAGTCACAGGACAGTTAGGTTTGAATTTATTTTTGAACCTTCCCTGCTCCCATGAAAAGGGGAGCCAAAGACCAAAGAGGGAGGTGATTTCGTGAGAAAGTACGAAGTCATATTCATTGTTAAACCGTTAGAGGAAGAAGCTACGAATGCTGTCATCGAGAAGTTCTCGAAGCTCATTACGGACAACGGCGGTACAATTGATAAGGAAGATCGTTGGGGCAAAAAGCGTCTGGCCTATGAAATCAAAGATTGCACAGACGGCTACTACTGCTTGCTCTACGTTACGTGCGAACCGGCTTGTGTAGCTGAGGTTGACCGCGTAATGAAGATTAACGATGATCTTCTCAAGCACATGATCGTAAAATCAGAAGAAGAATAATACAAGGGTCAGGGAGGAATTGCCATGAATAAGGTAATTTTAGCAGGACGGCTCGCACGGGACCCAGAGGTACGGTATACCCAGTCTGGAAAGGCTGTGGCAACCCTTACACTGGCAGTCAGCCGCCGCTTCAGCCGGAATTCCGGCGACCAGCAGCCGACAGCGGATTTCATTCCGATTGTTGCCTGGGAAAAGCTGGCCGAGATTTGTGGGAATAACTTGATTAAAGGAAACCAGATCTTAGTTGAAGGACGTATGCAGGTCCGCAGCTATGATGCGCAGGATGGTTCCAAACGCTATGTGACTGAGGTTGTAGCCAGTGATATCGAATTCATGGGCTCCAAGCCGCAGCATGAGGGCGGATACCAGCCGGCCGCTGCTCCCCAGCAGTCTGCACCGGCCGCACCGGTTTCCGGTGGTGCCAACTCCTTTGGTTCTTCCATCCCGGACGAGGAAATCCCATTTTAAGAGGAGGGAATAGACTTGATCAAACGTGATAGAGGCAGAAGACCAAGAAAGAAAGTTTGCAGCTTCTGTGTTGATAAGGTAGAAACGATTGATTACAAGGACGTTGCAAAGCTTCGCCGCTTCGTTACCGAGCGCGGCAAGATTTTACCGCGTCGTATCTCTGGTAACTGTGCAAAGCATCAGCGCCAGGTGACCGTTGCTATCAAACGCGCACGCAATATCGCATTGCTGCCGTTCACTGCAGAGTAATAAGGAGAGAGCCGCGAGGCTCTCTTTTTTTGTCCCGAAGAAAGGGTGGAGATATATATGCGCAGCCGCATTTTGCAGGCTATGGACATATTTGCCGATGAGCGTCATTTCCGTTTGCGGCTGTTTTTTGAGGGCATTATCATCGGCTGTTTTACCGGAGGTGTCATAGCGGCTTTCCGTTATCTGCTGGAGGGTTCGGAGGATCTGCGGCGGCTGGTGTATGCCTGGCTGCGGCAGGCCGCACCGGGCTGGCTGCTTCTTTACGGGGCCGCCTTTGTGCTGGCGGCCTGGATCCTGGCCTGGATTCTGCGCCGGGAGCCGCTGGCCTCGGGCAGCGGCATTCCTCAGATCAAGGGAATCCTGCTGGGGAAGATGCACATGCACTGGGCCAGCGTGCTGCTCTACAAGTTCCTGGGGGGAGTGCTGGCCATCGGCATGGGGATGTCCCTGGGCCGGGAGGGCCCCAGCGTACAGCTGGGGGCCAGCATTGGCCAGGGCGTGAGCCGGGGCCGCAAGCGTTCCCGGGCTGAGGAACGGTTCCTGCTGACAGCCGGCTCCGGGGCCGGTTTGGCGGCAGCCTTCAATGCGCCGCTGGCCGGTGTGATGTTCTGTCTGGAGGAGCTGCAAAAGAATTTTTCACCGCTGGTGCTCATGGCTACCATTGCGGCTGCGGTGACGGCTACAGCGGTGACACAGCTGGTCTTTGGGGCACAGCCGGTGTTCCATATGGGAGAGCTGGCGGTGATGCCCATGGGCATGTACGGTCTGCTGCTTTTGTTGGGGGCCTTCGTGGGGCTGCTGGGAATGGGCTTCAACCGCATGCTGCTCTTTTCATTGGACAGCTATGATGCTTCACCGCTGCGGAGCTGGCAGCGGCCGCTGGTGCCGCTGGCGATAACCGCGGTTCTGGGCTTCGTGCTGCCGGAGATCCTGGGAGGCGGCAACTGCCTGGTGGATTCCCTGGTGACGGAGCACTATGGTGTGCTGTTTCTGCTGCTGCTGCTGGCGGGGAAGTTTCTGTTCACTATGGTCTGCTTCGGTTCCGGGGTGCCCGGGGGGATTTTCCTGCCCATGCTGGTGCTGGGCGCGCTGGGTGGGGCTTTGTTCAGCCAGCTGGCCCTGGCGCTGCAGCTTATGGATCCGGCTTATGGGGTGAATCTCATCGTGTTTGGCATGGCTGCCTATTTTGCGGCGGTGGTGAAGTCACCGGTCACGGGCAGCGTACTCATCATGGAGATGACCGGGTCCTTCCAGCATATGCTGGCGCTGATCTGCGTTTCCATGGCGGCCTATCTGGTCACGGATATGGCGGGGGGGCGGCCGGTCTACGATGAGCTGCTGGACCGGTCCCTGCGGCTGAGGGAGCGGATCCAGCGGGTGGTGCGCCGGCGGCGGGTGGTGGCTGAGTTCCTGGTGGGCGAGGCCAGTCAGCTGGCGGGGGTGCGGGTGCAGGATGCAGTTTGGCCTTCCGGGTGTCTGCTGGTGAATCTGCGCCGGGGGGAGCAGGAATTCACTCCTAAGGGCGGCTTCCGCCTGGCAGCCGGAGATTATCTCTATGTATTTACAGATGATACGGATATCGGTAGGCTGCAGGCGTTGGTTGCGGAGCAGCTGCCGGCAGCCGGAAAATGATTGGCGGGTATTTTCTTACCAGGGACAATGGCAGGATTTTTCTTTTATGAGGGAGAATAATATATGCTATGGAAGCTGTCAATGATAGATTAGCGTTGACGAATAGCCGGAATAGGTATAAAATAAGAGTAATTATTAATTAGGACTATAGGTTCATTGAATATCCCATAAACTCGGTGCACTGCCTGTAAGGCGCAAATATCGGCAAGGATGAGGGGGGCTTGGAATGATTGGCTGGAAGGAACGGTTGCAGCGGCTGTCGCTGCTGGCACGCTGGCTGATTGTTTTGGGCCTTTTTTTGCTGTGTTATATATGGCTTTTTTTTGGCTATACGATCCATCGGGAGCGGCAGGAGGCCAGGGAGAATGCCTATAATGAGGTGGAGAACTATGTGCAGCTGTTCCAGGAGCATACGGAGCGCATGACGGAATATGCGGATCAGTTCACCACCTTCGTGAAGCGCTCCTGTGAGGGGGGGAATCCGGCGGCACTGGATGCTCTGCAGTATTTTCACCGGCAGGATGCTTTTTTTTCCATCTGTGTCATCGATGAGTTTGGGAAGATCCGGGCAGGCAGCTGGCATGGGGATGGGGCAGAGCTCCATCAGCTGATGCTGTCCAGGATGGAGATCGAGCGGCGCATCAATGATGATTCGCTGGCCATCGGGCAGGCGATATGGGATACAGAACATCAGCGCTATCTGGTGCCCATGTATCGTGGACTGCATCATCCGGACGGCAGCTTTGCCGGGATGGTGGTGACCTTTGCGGATCCCCATTATTTCGATACCTTTTACAATCAGATGAATCTGTTCCCGGAGACGGAGCTGATTTTCTTTGGCCGGGATGGGCAGGTGCGGGCGGCCCGGGCCGATGGCAGCTGGAAGATCGGCGAATATATGCCCACGGAGCATCCGGTTCTGGAATATCTGCGGGATCCGGCCGGGAAGGAGACCTATATTGCCCAGGTACCGGACACGGGTAAACGGTATATCTATGCCTGCCGCAGCCTCAGCCGCTATCCGCTGGCAGTGGCGGCCGCAGTTCCTGAGAGCGTGGTGCTGGCGAAGCTGCAGGATAATTTCCGCTATTATTTCCTTATTGCGGTGGCGCTGTCCTCCCTGGTGCTCTTTTTCATGCTGGTCATTCTGCGCCAGGTACAGCGCCGCCAGCAGGCGGAAAGCGATCTGCAGGCAGCCAACAGCACGCTGCAGCAGAAGGTGGAGGAGCGTACCCTGCGGCTGGTGGAGGCTAATGCCCAGCTGCGGAATATGAACACCTCTCTGGAGAATGCCAATGCCCAGCTGGAGGAGGAAATCACAGAGCGGACCAGTGCTGAGGCCAGGCTCAAAAAGGCGGACGCGGAGCTTCGGCAGATCGCGTATTTCGATCCCATTACCCAGCTGCCGAACCGGCTGTCTCTGGTGCGCTGGCTGGAGGAGGCCATGGGGGGCGACGGGGCTGATTCCCGGGGGACGTTGATGGTGGTGGATCTGGATGATCTCCAGACGGTCAATGATGTATTCGGCCATCACTACGGGGATGCGGTGATCCGCATGGCCGCGGAGCGTATCCAGCAGATGGCGGGAGATACGGCCTTTGTGTCCCATTTCGGGGCGGATGAGTTCTGTGTGGTGTTCCCTGAGGGAGTATGCCGGGAGAGCTATGCGGAGGCAGCGGAAGGGCTGCTGCAGGCCATCCGCCATGTCCACCGCTTCGACAACATCACGGTGCATGTGACGGCCAGTGTGGGCGTGGCGCTGTACCCGGACCACGGGGAGGCAGCGGAGGAGATCATAAAGAACGCAGACAATGCGGTAGCGGTGGTGAAAAAGAACGGCAAGGATCACTGGCGCCTGTTCTCTGAGGAAATGCGTTCGGAGCTTTATGAAAATGTGCTGCTTACCACCCAGCTGCACCGGGCGATACGGGAAAAGGAGTTCGTGCTTTTCTATCAGCCCCAGGTGTCAGCGCTTACGGGAAAGATCACGGGCTTCGAGGCCCTGATCCGCTGGCAGAGTCCGGAGATCGGCTTTGTGTCGCCGGCCCGGTTCATTCCGCTGGCGGAGCGCAATGGTCTCATCCATCCCATTGGACAGTGGGTCATGGCGGAGTCTTGCAGGTTTGCGAAAAAGCTGGCAGAAATGGGCTATGGCGATCTGCGGGTATCGGTGAATGTTTCCGGACAGCAGTTCTCCCGGGAGGACTTCCTGGATTCCGTCCAGTGCATCCTGGAGGGCTCCGGAGTTTCGGTGAAGCAGATCGAGCTGGAAATCACCGAGACTGCGGTGCTGAAATCCCTGGACGAGGCGGTGGAGAAGCTCCATCGTCTGCGGGAGTACGGGCTGCAGGTATCCCTGGATGATTTCGGCACCGGGTATTCCTCACTGAATTACCTGCTGCAGCTGCCCTTTGATACTTTGAAGATCGACAAATCCTTCATTGATATGATCGGTCTGGAGGCTAAGGGAGGGCAGATCATCGAGGCCATCATGTCCCTGGCCCATGTGTTGGAAAAATCCGTTATCGCTGAAGGGGTGGAGACCCGGGACCAGCTGCAGTATCTGCAGAGCATCCGGTGCGATACGATCCAGGGGTATTATTACAGCAAGCCGCTGCCGGAAAAGGATGCGGTGGAGTTTTTGCAGCATCGGGAAAAGTTGTAGGAGGGATGGCAGATGAAACATAGAGAGGCATTGCTGCTGTGTCTGGGACTGGCGCTGCTGGTCCTGCTGTTTTTTAGTATCCTGCCGTCCCGGCCGCAGCAGGCCGGGGAGCCGGCTTTGGTGGGTTTCATCAACCTGCGGGACGGGCGGGTTTTTTCGGGGACAATACAGAGGGATTTCCAGGCGCTGGCGGCCGCGGACCCGGCACTGCAGATGGAATACTATAATGGGGCGGATTCCCCGGAGGTGCAGCGCCGGCTGATCCATGAGCTGGTGCAGCGCAAGGCCAGGGCGATCATTCTCATGGCCACCAATTCTGTGGAGCTGATCCCGGGGGTACAGGAGGCCAATGATGCGGGGATTCCGGTCATTACCCTGAATGCCCGGGTTTTTGGCGGCAACAGTGTCTATGTGGGGCCGCTGGAGTATGACGCAGGCTGGCTCCAGGGGGAATATCTGCGGGATCGGCTGCCCCAGGGGGCGAAGATCGTATATTTCAAGGGCAATGCGGAGCGGGACAACACCCAGCAGCGGCTGCGGGGCTTTGTGGATGCCTGTATGATGGAACGGCCGGATATTCAGCTGGTGCGCTGTGACAGTGCGGAGTTCTCGGAGGCCAAGGCCCGGCGCATGATGGCTCAGTGGCTGCAGCAGGAACCCCGGATCGACGGGGTGGTGGCCGCGAATGATGAAATGGCTGAGGGGGCGCTGGCAGCATTGGAAAACACCGGCCGGGAACAGGGGGTGCTCATCGCTGGCATCGATGCCCGGAAGTCTGCCCGGCAGCGGATACGGGAAGGCAGCATGACCATGTCGGTGCGGCAGGATGCCAAAGCCCAGGCGCAGGGAGCCTATGATGTGCTGAAGCAGCTGCTGGTTGGCAAAAACGTGAAGGATGTGCTGCTGCCCTTCCGGGTGGTGGATCGGCAGAATGTGGATGACGCTTCGAAATGAAGGAAAGAGAATCGGAAATTTTTTCGGGACTTGCCAAAGCCCGACGCTGCTAGTAAAATGATAATAAATAATAGAAATCAATATTTTGGCGGGGATTTGTTGATTTGACAATTCCGTGTTACAATATCTTCTATATTTGTAATCTATTAGCAGGAGTGATCAGAATGTTTTTGGAGGAACGGCAGGAAAGCATTATGAATATGCTCACCCGGGACGGCAAGGTCCGGGTCAAGGAGCTCAGTGAGAAATTCAAGGTGACCGAGGACTGCATCCGCAAGGATCTGGGGGCACTGGAAAAGCAGGGACGTCTGAAGCGGACCTACGGCGGCGCAGTGGTGCTGCGGGAAAATATCCATGCCATGGAGATCAGCAAGCACCGCCATTCGGATGTGGAGGCCAAGCGGCGCATCGCCCAGGCGGCAGTGAAGCTCATCAATGACAAGGACATGGTGTTCCTGGATATATCCACCAGCAATCTGGCGGTGGCCGAGCTTTTGGCCAAGGATCAGCGGGAGCTTACCATCGTGACGAATATGATCGATATCCTGGTAATACTGGCTCAGAACCCGAAGATCCGGCTGATCTTTGCCGGCGGCAAGATCAACAAGAGCCGGGACGGCTTCTGGGGTGGTATGACCATGGATTTCATTTCCCGTCTGAAGCCGGATGTGGCTTTTGTGGGAGCTGTAGGGGTAGATGTCTGCGAAAACAGTGTATCCACTTATGATATCGAGGACGGCATCAACAAGGCCGCTATCATCCGGGTGAGCAAGCGGGCTTATGTGGTGGCTGAGGCCCGGAAATTGAGTTCCGACGGCAATTACAACTACGCGACTCTGGATACCCTGTCAGGGCTTATCACCGATTCCCTGCCCGCGGAGAACATCCGTCAGGCGGCAGCGGATTATGGCGTGGAGATCATTGTGCCCTGAGGGCTGTAAGGACAGGAAAATCTTATGAAACAAACTCTTTTACGAATTTTTGGCTGGGACAATCTCTATCCGTTTTTCAAAAGAGGACTGAAGGTATTTTTATTCTACCTTGCAGTCCTTTCCTTGTTTCGGCTGTTTTTTATCGGCTGGATGCATGATTACATGGGGGCGGCTGCAGCCTGGACCGATATCGGGCGGGCGCTGCTGGACGGCACCCGGCTGAGCATGCAGAGCGCCGGGGCGGTCCTGGTGTTCGTGATGGTGCCGGCGGCGCTGGGCAATCTCTGGTCGCTGGAGGCGGAACGGCGGGTACGGGGCTTTTTCAACGGAATCGCCCTGACGGTGCTGTCCATCCTTTATGTGGCCAGCTTTCCCTACTACCGCCAGTTCCATTCCAGCTTCAATCAGCTGATGTTCAACGCGGCCAACGACGATATGTATGCCCTGCTGGTTTCCTTTGTGCAGGAGTTCTATCTGCCGGTGCGGCTGACGGGGGCCTTGCTGCTGGCCTGGGGGCTTTGGCGGCTGCTGCGGGCTTTTTTGCGCTGGGATGCGCCCTGCCTGGTGCCGGCGGAGCTGCCGCGGCCCCTTCGTTGGCTGGGGCGGCTGGCCTTTGTGGCGGGCTGGTATGTGCTGTCGCTGCTCATCACCTTTGGGGGCAGTCTGAGCTGGGAGAATGCGGTAGACTGGGAAAACGCAGGGGTTACCCGGGATGCCTTTTTGAATGAGGCTATCCTGGATGACCTGCAGGCGGTGTACCGGGGCTGGCGTATGAACGGCCGGCTGGAGGCCTGCAACGGGCTGAACTTCACACCGGAACAGATCCGGGAGCTGGCGGCCAAGCTGGCGGAGCGCCCGGCGGACAGCGATGAGCTGGATGTTTATCTCACCCGGCAGGCGCAGGGGGCCCAGCTGGAAAAGCCGAAGCATATCTTTGTGATCATTTCGGAAAGCTACGCCAACTGGCCGCTTCTGGACAAGTACAAGGACCTGCACATCAATGACGGCATGCGTTCCATACTGGCCGGCGGGGACAGCGATTACTGCCGTTCCTTCCTGCCCAATGGGGCCAGTACCGTATCGGCGGTGACAGGGGTGGTCACCGGGTTTGCTGATGCGAACCTCTATCTGACCACCATGCCTGAGGCCTTTGCGGCACCCTATCCTACGGCCAGTGCGCCCCAGCTGGCACGGCTGGGCTATCGGACGAATTTCTGGTATGCGGGGCCCTCCACCTGGGAGCGCATTGGGGCCTTTACCACCGCCCAGGGATATGAGCATTTCTATAGCCGGGGTGATTTCGGTGCCGATGCTCCCGGCAGTGTCTGGGGCTGTGATGATGAGTATCTCTACCAGGCGGTACTGGACGGAGTTTCGGCGGATACCCCCAGCTTTAATGTAATACTGAATGTATCGAATCATTCCCCTTATACGGTGGATCTGGCCAGCAAGGGCTTCGACGAGGAGCAGGTCCGGCAGGCATTGCCGCCGGAGGCCCGGGAGGACAAGGATCTGCTGCGGGAGCTGGGCCATTACTGGTATGCGGACCGGGAAATGGCTAAGTTCGTGAACACGGTGAAGGAAAAATATCCGGACAGCCTCATTGTTATCCTGGGGGATCATGGGGACCGCTATAATATCGACAAGACGCCCAGCATGTACGAGCGCTACGGCATTCCCTTCGTGGTCACCGGGCGCGGGGTGCACAAGGGGCTGCTGCGGCCGGATGCGGCGGGCAGCCAGATCGATGTGGTGCCCACCATCATCGAGATGATTGCGCCCCGGGGCTTTTCCTATGAGGCGCTGGGCAGCAGCCTCAGCCGGGGCAACCGGTTCGGGGTGAACTATGGCTTCTGGATCACCCATGATGTGATCGGTCAGGCGGATACAGTGCCGCTGGTGGGCCAGAGCATCGATGGGGGCGAGCCCGCCTTTGATGCCGCGGCGCTGCAGGACTATATCGATGCGGTGCGCAGTATTTCCTGGTGGCGGGCCAAGTACGGTTCCCGGCTGGATCCGGCGCTGCTGGAGGGCCGGGAATGATGGAGGCGGAGGGTATGCTGGAAAGTTGTGAGCTTTGTCCGCGCCGCTGCGGTGTGGACCGGAACAGGGAAAGGGGATTCTGCGGTGCCGGGCGGCTGGTCCGGCTGGCACTGGTGAGCCTGCATCCCTGGGAGGAGCCCTGCATTGCGGGGGAAAAGGGAGCGGGCACGGTATTTTTCTCCCACTGCAATCTGCGCTGCTGCTTCTGCCAGAATCATGAGATCAGCCATGGGGGCCGGGGCACCGATGTGACGGAGCAGCGGCTGGCGGAAATCTTCCTGGAGCAGCAGCAGCGCGGCGCGGCCACCTTGGATCTGGTCACGCCCACTCATTATGTGCCCCAGATCCTCGCCGCTTTGCAGCTGGCCCGTCAGCAGGGGCTCTCTCTGCCGGTGGTCTACAACTCCAATGCCTATGAGACGGTGGAGACGCTGGAGCTGCTGCGGGGGCAGGTGGAGGTGTTCCTGCCGGATCTCAAGTATATGGATCCGGAGCCGGCAGCCCGATACTCCCAGGCGGCGGATTATTTTTCCGTGGCAGCGGCGGCCATCCGTAAAATGGTGGACCTGACGGGGCCGCCTCGGCTGGAACAGGGTATCCTGCGTCGGGGCGTATTGGTGCGGCACCTGGTGCTGCCAGGTCACCGGCATGAAAGTATGCGCATTTTGGATTGGCTTTGGAATACTTTCGGAACGGGTATATATTTGAGTCTTATGAATCAATATACACCTATGTATCAGGCGGCGGATCACCCGGAAATCAATCGCCGGCTCACCAGCTTCGAGTATGATTCCGTAGTGGAGCATGCCTATGACCGGGGGTTTCGCCACTGCTATATCCAGGAGGGACAAACGGCCTCAGAAAAATTCGTGCCCCGGTTTGATGGGCGGGGTGTGAGAGAAAAATGAAATTTTCTGCGGCGAGGACTGTCTCTATGCCAATAGTATATGATATAATGGGACGTAAGCAGTAAGTAATACCAGCCCTTGCTCTTTGGCAGGCTGTAGAAAACGGAGGCGGTTTTGATGGCAGATACGGAAAATATCAGGGTACAAGACATATTTGATATGGATTTTTTACAGGAGTTTCAGGACAACTTCGCCAGGAGCCTGGGAATAACAGCAGTTACGGTGGATCTTGATGGGAATCCTATCACGAAGCCTACGGATTGGACGGACTTCTGCATGAATTACACCCGGAAATCCCCCATCGGCAACCAGCGCTGCATGGAATGCGACCGCCGCGGCGGCGAGGAATCGGCCCGGAGCGGCCGGCCTTCCGTTTATGAGTGCCATGCCGGCCTTATGGATTTTACGGCCCCTATCCTGCTGAATGGCAAGCAGATCGGCTCTATCCTGGGTGGTCAGGTGCTTACCGAGCCGCTGGATGAGAATAAGTTCCGCAGGATCGCCGGTGAAATCGGTGTGGATCCGGAGAAGTATGTAGAGGCTGTGCGCAAGATCAAATACATTCCAAGGCAGAATCTGGAATCTGCGGCCCAGGTGCTGTATCTCATGGCCAATGCCTTTTCCAAGATGGGCTTTTATAAGTACCAGCTGAAGACGATGTCGGAGTCCATCAATGATACGGTGATGCATGTATCGGCGGCTATGGAGGAACTGGCAGCCTCAGCTCATGATGTGAATGACAATCAGCAGGAGCTGAACAAGGAGATCAAGAACGTGGATGCAATTTCCAGCAAGATCAACGAGTTCACCTCCCTCATCAAGAATATCGCGAAGCAGACCCGCCTGCTGGGGCTCAACGCTTCCATCGAGGCAGCCCGGGCCGGCACGGCCGGCGCCGGATTCGGCGTGGTGGCTGAAGAGATTGGCAAGCTGGCGGATAACTCCAGTGAGACCGTAGATAAGATCCAGGAATTCACCGGTAAGATCAATGAGTCGGTGAATGAGACGGTGTCCAAGGGGGAGGCCACTTCCCAGATTGTGGACCAGCAGTCCATCGCCATTGAAGGAGCAGCTAAGGACCTTACGGGATTGTCAGAGACTGCAGCCCGGCTTTTTGAGCTGGCACACAGCAAATAAAGGGTTTTACAAAGCGCATCAATAGTAGCTTAGTCCTACTATTGATGCGCTTTTTGTTTACTTTTTTTCGGCGGCTTGTATTTTACTGCTGTTCAAGAAAAAATAGTGTTATAATTAACATGGTATAGGAGCAATGAAAATATGATAGGGGTGTATCGTAATGGGGGATATTCAATTACAGGATTTATTTGATATGGATTTTCTGCAGGACTTTCAGGATAATTTTGCTAAAAGTCTGGGAATTGCGGCGATTACGGTGGATTCTACAGGTAATCCTGTGACAAAGCCATCAGGGTTTACCGATTTTTGTATGGAATATACACGGAAATCCCCTCTGGGTTGTCAGCGCTGCATGGAATGTGACCGTCATGGCGGCGAGACCTCGGCGGCGACGGGAAAGCCGGCGGTTTATGATTGTCATGCGGGCCTGGTGGATTTTGGAACCCCAATCCTGCTGAACGGGGAGCAGATTGGTTCCATTATCGGCGGGCAGGTGCTTACTGAGCCCTTGCAGGAGGATAAATATCGGAAGATAGCTGCGGAGATCGGTGTGGATCCGGAAAAATACGTGGAGGCTGTACGCAAGGTCAAGTACATTCCAAAGCAAAATCTGGAGGCGGCGGCACAGGTGCTGTATTTAATGGCCAATGCCTTTTCCAAGATGGGCTATTATAAATATCAGCTGCGGGAAATGTCAGAGTCTATCAATGATACGGTGATGCATGTATCGGCGGCGATGGAGGAACTGGCAGCCTCAGCCCATGATGTGAATGACAATCAGCAGGAACTGAACAAGGAAATCAAGAACGTGGATGAGATTTCCAGTAAAATCAACGAGTTTACATCGCTTATCAAGAACATCGCGAAGCAGACCCGTCTGCTGGGCCTCAATGCTTCCATCGAGGCGGCCCGGGCCGGCGCGGCCGGTGCCGGATTCGGCGTGGTGGCTGAGGAGATTGGCAAGCTGGCGGATAACTCCAGTGAGACCGTGGACAAAATCCAGGAATTCACCGGCAAGATCAATGAGTCGGTGAATGAGACGGTGTCCAAGGGGGAGGCCACTTCCCAGATTGTGGATCAGCAGTCCATAGCTATCTCGGGAGCAGCCAAGGATCTTACCGGCCTGTCGGAGACAGCTTCCAAACTCTATGAGCTGGCTCATAGCAAATAATAGAATAACAGGGAAACGCCTGCGTACATTTTACTGTGCGCAGGCGTTTTTTTTGGAGTGGATAAATGGGGATTTGGAGGGGGTAGGGAGGTGGAAAGCCACGAATCTCAAAGGCTCCCCTGCTAGGTGAGCAGCGAACCGCAGCTTTAGCTGCGTGTGAGTCGCCATCCCCTTGCGGGTGGAGCTGGCGCGCAGCGCCTGAGGGGTTGCCTCGATTAGCTGAGTTTTTAGCCTTGGAAAAAAGCCAGGAATCGCGACACAGCAGAGGCCGCTAACCCCTCCGTCACGGCTTCGCCGTGCCACCTCCCCTAGCAGTGGAGGCTTTGGAGCCGCAGCCTTATAAGTAAGTGCCACCTCCTCATTCTCCGACCATCAGAATCATCCCTGTAAATTCCTATTTATTTTCTTATTGCGATATTTCATTTTTATTATCCGTTTTATTTTTGTCAAAATGTTTGTGATAGAGGGCGATGAGTTCGGTTCGGGAGATGGGGGGACTGTAGAGGTAGCCCTGGAATACTTCGCAGCCCAGGGCATTGAGCTTGTCCCGCTGGGGGATGTTGTCCACGAATTCGGCTACGATGTGCAGATGCAGGGATTTTGTGAGCTGGACCAGAGAGGCGATGATTTCCTGGCTGTTGGGGTTGGATAGCACGGTGGTGGTGATGCTGCTGTCCAGTTTGACCACATCGAAGATATTGCTTTTCAGATAGGTGATGGAGGTATGACCCATGCCGAAGTCATCAATGAACAGCAGATAGCCGCTGTTCTTCAGGCGGTATAGTTTATCCATGGTAATGGAGGTGCTGGCAATGGCATCATGTTCGGTGATTTCAATGCCGATATTCCGCGGCGAGATGGCAAATTGCTGGAGAGAATGCCGGATGTTTTCTTCCAGTTCCGGATACCTCAGGGAATCCCCGCAGATATTGAAGGAGATATGATAATCCTCCGGCAGTTTGTCACTGAGCAGGGAGGCGGTTTCACAGGCGGCCTGGAAAATGAAGCTTTCCAGGCGGGGCAGCTGGCTGCCTGCCTTGGCCAGAGCCAGGATCAGCGGGGGATAGATATAGCCGGCTCGGTCGTGCTTCCAGCGCAGCAGGGCTTCCGCACCAATCATTTTGGACTGTATGTTGAACTGGGGCTGATAGACCAGGAAAAGCTGTTGGCGGGACAGGGCCCGGCCCAGGTCGCTGATGAGCTGAATGGCGGTGGTCTGCCGATGGTGATTCAGCTGATCCAGGCGCAGGGGTTCGTTGCGGCTTTCCAATTCCTGATAGATGTTTTCCAGTTCACGGACGTCTTTTTTAAAGGAGTGGACCTCCTGCTGGTCATAAATACGGATGAAGGGAATATAGATGCATATATCTATTCCCAGCAGAAAAACCTGAAGGCAAAGGCCGGGGAGCCCGGCGGTGAGGAAGCCGCTGAGCAGCGGCGGGGTGATCCAGGAAACATCCCGGGCCAGTACGGGGACAATCCCTGCCGCGGTGAAGGCAAAAGCCGTCAGCATGTTTACTATGGGGACAGCCAGGAAAGGCAGGACGAATACCGGATTCAGGATCACCGGCAGGCCGAAGAGCATGATTTCACTGATGTTAAAGCAGGCGGGGATGAAAGAAAGACGGCTGATAGTCCGGGCCTGCCCGGAACGACTCACCAGGAGGATTGCGATGATCAGCGCCAGGGAGCATCCGCTGCCGCCCATGAGCAGATAGCTGTTATTGAAGATCAGGTTAATGATATGGACAGGTGCATCCCCGGCAGCTGCAGCGGTGATATTCTGCTGCAGCAGTTCATTGTAGTAATTGCTGTTGATGTCATAGAGGACGTTCTGGCCGTGGATGCCAAAAAACCACAGAAGCTGGGTCATGGTGATGAAGAGAAGGCCTGCTGGCAGCGGTGCATATTGGAAAGGCCGGAAGACCGCGGTCAGCGTTATGGCGGCCTGTGCCTGCAGGCAGATCCCGCCTGTACAGTACTGGATCAGTGTCTGCAGCAGCACCATGATAACAAGGGCCCCGGCCATAGGAAAGACAGAATAAATGATATGGTGGAGGCGGGGATCGATATGGTAGCTTTCCAAAGGGCAGAGGACTCGCGTTTTGGAAAGCAGAAGAATATATAGCCGGCTGATGAATACCGCGGTAAAAATTCCGGTGAGCATGCCGGCACTGCCCAGGTAATCCGAGCGGTAGGCCGGGGTTCCGATGCCTGCTCCTATGAAGAAGCAGCCGATGGCTGTCAGGGGAAGCAGGCAGCATTGATAGCTGGGCAGCTGCCATTCCCGGGCATAGCTCCAGGAAAAGGCGGAACAGAGCAGCAGGGACAGATAGTCAGCAGAGGCTGTGCGGATCAGCAGCAGCCCGTGATAAAGCCCGCTGCAGGACAGAGAGTGCATCCAGGACTGATAGGCTGGGATGGGAAAGGCGATGAAGACCAGGGCGAAGGAGGCAATGATGACCACGGGAATCATCAAAATAAAGCCTCCCCGTATGGCCTGGAAATCCCGACTGTTCTCACAATATTCTGTTATAGAAAGAAGCCCGTTTTTTATGTTCATTGCGGCATCCTCATCCGTAGATTTTTTTAGTAATCCGTTTGTATGCAAATATTATAATTCGCTATATTCCGCTAAAATCCTGTGCACCGGGCTAAATTAGTTCTATGGTATCAACGGATGTGCTATACTAGCAATAGAAATCATATGGAAGGAGGAGCTTTTCATGGCAGTTTTAGCAGGTTTTGCTGTGCCCCATCCGCCGATTATCCTGACGGAGATCGGACAGGGGGAGGAAAAGAAAATCCAGGCAACTATCGATGCCTACGGGGAGGTTATGAAGCAGGCAGCCGGCCTGCGGCCGGATACAGTGGTGATTACCAGTCCTCATACGGTGATGTATGGAGACTACAATCACATATCCCCGGGACGGGAGGCTGCGGGGGACATGGGGGCTTTCCGGGCGCCGGAGGTACGTTTTGCGGTGGAATATGATACGGAGTTCGTGGAGGAACTGGCCGGCCGCTGTGCCCGGAGCGGCCTGTCCGCCGGAACCGATGGGGAAAAGGACAGCAGTCTGGATCATGGCACCATGATCCCGCTGTATTTCCTGCGTCAGCATCTCACCGGCTGCCGTTTTGTGCGCATTGGACTGTCCGGCCTTTCACCGCTGGAACATTATGAGCTGGGGCAGCACATCGCGGCGGTGGCCAGGGCGCTGGATCGGCGGGTGGTGTTCATCGCCAGCGGGGATCTGTCCCACAAGCTGCGGGAAGACGGGCCCTATGGCTTTGCTCCCCAGGGGCCGGTATTCGATGAACAGGTGACCCGGGCCCTGGGCCAGGGGGATTTCCTGTCGCTGCTGCGGATGGACGGGGCGCTCTGCAGCGGGGCCGCGGAGTGCGGTCTGCGCTCCTTCTGGATCATGGCCGGGGCGCTGGACTGCCGGGCAGTGGAGGCCCGCCTCCTTTCCTATGAGGGACCCTTCGGCGTAGGCTATGGGGTGGCGTCCTTCCTGGCAGGGGGCGAGGATCCCGCCAGGGATTTCGGTGCTCAGTATGCCGCGGCGGCGCTGGAACAGCAGACGGCCCGGCGTGAAAATGAGGATGCCTATGTGCGGCTGGCAAGGTTCAGCCTGGAGACCTTTGTGAATACGGGACGGGAGGCGGCGAAGCCGGCTGGGCTGCTGCCGGAGCTTACGGACCGGCAGGCAGGCTGCTTTGTTTCCCTGAAGAAGAATGGCCAGCTGCGGGGCTGCATCGGCACCATGGCGCCGGTACAGCGTACCCTGGCGGAGGAGATCATGAACAACGCGGTTTCCGCCGCGGTCTATGATCCCCGGTTTCCGGCTGTTCAGCCGGAGGAACTGGGGGACCTGGTGTACAGCGTGGATGTGCTGACACCGCTGGAGCCCATTTCTTCAGCGGCAGAGCTGGATGTGAAGCGCTATGGGGTGGTGGTCCGGGCGGGCCGGAAGCGTGGCCTGCTGCTGCCGGATCTGGAGGGCGTGGACACGCCGGAACAGCAGATTGCCATTGCCCGGGAGAAGGCCGGGATTGCATCGGAGACAGAGGTAACCCTCTATCGCTTTGAGGTGGTGCGTCATCAATGAAGGCGGTCTGTCCAATCTGCCCTCATCACTGCAGTCTGGAGGAGGGAGCGGCAGGCCTTTGCGGAGTCCGGCACAACCAGGATGGCCAGGTGGTTTCGGATACCTATGGGCAGCTCACTTCTCTGGCGCTGGATCCTATTGAGAAAAAGCCGCTGCGCCGTTTTTTCCCGGGGACCTTCATCCTGTCCGTGGGCAGCGCCGGCTGCAATATGCACTGTCCCTTTTGTCAGAATCATGAGATCTCCATGCCCGGGCCGGGACTGCACACGGAATACCTGTCGCCGGCGGCGCTGGCAGAGCTGGCTCAGCGGCTGGCTGCTCGGCCGGCGGGAAATCTGGGCGCTGCCTTTACCTACAATGAGCCGGTGGTCAGCTATGAATATGTGCTGGCCGCGGCCCGGGAACTGCACTCCCGGGGACTGCGGACGGTGCTGGTCACCAACGGCATGATTGCGCCGGAGCCGCTGGCCCGGCTGCTGCCTTTTGTGGATGCCATGAATATCGATCTGAAGGGGTTTTCGGCTGATTATTATCATTGGCTGGGCGGCGATCTAAAGGCAGTACAGGCAGCCATAGTCCAGTCGGCAGCCAACTGCCACGTGGAGGTCACTACACTGATCCTGCCGGGGAAGAATGACGGAGAGGCGGAGATGGCAGCGGAAGCCCAGTGGCTGGCATCCCTGTCCCCGGAACTGCCGCTGCACATCAGCCGGTTTTTCCCCCGGCATCAGCTGCTGGAACTGCCGGCTACCCCGGTAGAAACCATCCGGCATCTTTGCAGTACGGCTGGGAAGTACCTGCGGTGGGTCTATGCGGGAAACTGTTGAAATATGGCAGAGAAAAGGACGGTCAGAGCTTTTCAGGCTCTGATCGTCCTTTTAATATGTTGAAAATCAGTCCGGGGAGCCTTCCTCTGCCAGCGGCGGCATGTCATAATCCAGGAAGGTCACGCAGTTGCGGCCGCGCCGCTTGGAACGGTACAGGGCTTCATCCGCCAGCCGGGTGAGTTCCGTGAGGGGCAGGCCGGGTTTGACAGGCACGGCACCGATACTGGTGGTGATCTGTCCATAAATGGGGTCCTGCGTCCTGGCGATGGATCGGCGCAGTTCCTCCAGCAGCCGGGCTGCATCCTCTGAGGGAAGCAGTCCGATGAATTCATCGCCGCCCCAGCGGGCCATAAACCGGGGCTGCTGCACGATGCAGCGGATGGCCCCGGCCACATGGCACAGGGCCTTGTCCCCGTTATTGTGGCCATAGGTGTCATTGACCAGCTTGAAATTGTCCAGATCCATGAGGAACAGGGTATATTCCTCATGATGCTGTTCCAGAGATCGGAAGGCATGCAGAAAGCTGGCCCGGTTCGGCATGCCGGTGAGGGGATCGGTGATGGCCCAGTTCAGCAGCCGTTTGCTCACGTAGTTTGCCAGCAGGGAGACGAAGAGGATGGCGCAGAGGATGATGCCGGCAATCATGGCCAGCAGCCGCTGGGAATCCTGGTATATCTCATTCTGGGGGGCACAGATATAAAAATCCATGCCGTTGATGAGCCGGGTGGAGGCAAAGCTCTTTTTCTGGCCCAGGTAGTCGTATTCGCCGATTTGATAGGGAGACTGTTTGGCGGTCTTGAAGGCCGCCATCAGGGAATCCTCCGGGGAATTCAGCTCAGAAAGATTGGCGTAGAGGGGGAAATCCCGATGGACCATGACCTGCCGTCCCTGCATGAGAAAAGCGTAGCCCGAGGAGTAGACAGAGATGTTCCGGACCAGGTTTTCCATGTAGGAGAAGGAGATATCCATGCCCACCACCCCGATAAATTTTTCGTTGGCATAAAGGGGAATCACGTAGGAGACCAGCTCCCGTTCCATATTTTTGTTGTAATAGGGGGCTATCCAGAGGGAAGCACGCTTCAACCGGGGCAGGGAATACCAGCCGATGTGCTCCACATCCTCCGGCGGGTAGTAGTCAATGGGGGTGAGGGGCTGGTCCTCGAACCGGCCCTGGCTGTCCCGGACCAGGAAAACCCCGCTTTTGGTGCTGATTTCCGGGGCATAGCGGATATAGGCCGCCACGCAGCCAGGCGTGTATTCCGCCTGTCGCTGCAGCACAGCATGCATGTTGTCGGCATGCTCCGCAATGGCGGCGGGGTCATTCACAATGGAGGCACGGCCGTTAAGCCCCCGGCGGGCCTCCTGATAGCTGAGGTCCACCGCGCGCTGGATATTGTTCAATGTGGTATTGATCTGCAGCCCCGTTGCCTGACAGCGCAGCTGCAGATTTTCCTCCGAAGTCTGCTGCAGGATCCGATTGGCGGTGAAAACACTGACACAGCCGACAATGCAGGCGGTCAGCACCGTGCAGAACAAGATTGTGAGCAGCAGTTCCCTTCTGAATGCTCCCATGGTGGTGGTCTCCTTTGTATGATACGCTCATTCCGTGTTGCTTGGGTATATATTCGGTGCAGGCAGGAAAATATCCTTCTTTAGACCTGGTTTTTTAAAGAGTACCAGGCAGGGAAAACTTCCTTTTCTGGACAAAAAAGGGCGGCAGTGGTATGATGACGGAGCTGAAAGGAAAAGAGGCGGTGCCTGATGGCAAAGGCGGCTTCCATGGATAAAATCAATATTACGGAACCGGATTACTGGCCGGCATTTGTCTGCAGCGGGGGGGATTGCCCTGATACCTGCTGTCAGGGCTGGGATATCGTGATCGATCCGGCGACCTGTGCCCGCTATGAGAAAAGCGGCAGCCGGGAATTCAGGAAGCTGTTGTCCCGGGCGGTGGTGCATCGCCGGGAGGATGGGGCGGCTGGCCCATCGGAGGTGGCCTGTATCCGCATGGGCCGGGGCCAGCGCTGCCTCTTTCTGCGTAATGACGGTCTCTGCATGATCCAGCGGCAGACGGAGGAGAAGAATCTGTCCCAGACCTGCCGTACCTATCCCCGGGTCATCCATCGCTGGCAGGACGGGGCGGCTGACAGGGCACTTTGTGTGTCCTGTCCGGCGGCGGCCCGGCTCATTTTACAGCATCAGGGCCATCTGCAGTTCCATCAGCAGGAGATTCCCGCTGCGGAGCTGGCAGGGCTGCGGGTCGAGGCGCAGGGGGGCCGGCTGGCGGAAGCAAATCAGCCATTGCGGCAGCGGCTGATCCGGATTCTGCAGGATGATCGGCTGCCCGTGCGCCGCCGGCTGCGGCTGGCCAATGACTTTTTCTGGCAGGCTGCGGCTTTGGGACAGCGGCATTGGCAGCGGCCCTTTGCGGCCCTGGCGGCGGTTGGGCGCCAGCGCCGGGAGCAGGCGGTCCGGCGGCAGGCACCCCTGGCCCGGGAGCCCGCGGGCTGGCTGGCGGAGGCTGAAGGCCTGCTGCGGCTTCGGCTGAAGAATCCGGCACTGGCACCTCTTTTTCGTCAGCGGCTGCAGGCGGCATTGGCCGGCTGGCCTCTGACAGAGGAGGGGCGGCATCAGTTCCGGGAGGCCCGGGCACTCTATGATATGTTCCTGCTGCCTGAGGTCACTGGCATGTGGGAAAATTATCTGGTGAACGGGGTATTCAAAAATGTATTCCTGCGGGAGGATTCCGCGGAGTGCTGCTGTTCCTGGTGTCAGCTGGTGCTGCAGTTCGTGCTGGCCCGGTTCCTTCTGCTGGCGGCTTTTGCCGCCGGGCCCGATGACTTTGGACCGAAGGATATGCTGGAGCTGCTGCAGCAGCTGACCCGGGCAGTGGGCCATGATCCCCGGTACCTGGAGCAGGCTTTGGACTGGGAATTCCGGCAGGGCGATGGAGAGACTGCTCTGCAGGATTTTTGTGCGAAAATGATATGAGAAAAAGCGGCAGTCCGGCTGGTTATCCAGTCCGGGCGGCCGCTTTTCAGCAAATGCACCGTTTATTCTTCAGGAGTACGGGTCTTTTCCATGCCCCAGGCATAGATGCCGGTATCGTCCGGCAGTACCTTCGGGTCAAAGGTGGGATCCTTTATGCCGGCTGATTTCTGGGCCAGATAGTCCTTCAGCGCTGCATAGGCGTATTTGGACAGCTGGGAAATCGCATAGAGGTTGGTGAGGCAGAGGAAGCCCATGAACAGGTCGGCCATATCCCATACCAGACCCATCTCAGCCAGGCTGCCAAAGAATACCATGAATATTACGAAGCAGCGGAATAACAGCAGATAGAGTTTTGTGTTGCCCTTGAAGAAGGAGATGTTGATTTCGCCGTAGTAGTAGTTGCCCACGATGGAGCTGAAGGCGAACATGAAGACTACAATGGAGAGGAAAGTAGGCGCCCAGGCACCGAAGTTCAAAGCCAGGGATTTCTGTGCCAGTGCGATGCCGGTGAGCTCGCCGCCCACGGTGTACTGGCCGGTGAGCAGAATGATGAAAGCCGTAGCGGTGCAGACGATCCAGGTATCCACGTAGACACCGAAGGACTGTACCAGCCCCTGCTTTACCGGATGGGTGGTGGTGGCAGTGGCTGCCGCATTCGGCACGCTGCCTTCGCCGGCTTCATTGGAGAAGAGGCCGCGCTTCACACCGGTGAGGATGGCGGTGCCCAGGCCGCCGCCGACAGCTGCCTGGGGGGTGAAGGCATCATGGAAAATCAGGGCGAACATGGCCGGCACCTGATCGATACAGGTCACGAATACAATGAAGGCGGCCAGCAGATATACACCGGCCATGACTGGTACCAGCAGCTCAGCTACCTTGGCGATACGGGTCATGCCGCCGAAGATGACCAGCGCGGTGAGCACACAGAGGATGATGGCCGTGGTCATATGGCCCAGGCCGAAGGCCGTTTCCACCGACAGTGCGATGGTATTGGCCTGCACGGAGTTGTAGATGAGGCCGAAGGTCACGGAGATGAGCAGCGCAAAGAGCTTGGCTACACCGGGCTTCTTCAATGCGTTCTGGATATAGTAGGCCGGTCCGCCGTGGAAGGTGCCGTTGCCCCGGGGCAGCTTATAGATCTGCGCCAGGGTGCTCTCCACAAAGCCGGTGGCACAGCCGATAAAGGCAATGGCCCACATCCAGAAGACGGCCCCCGGACCGCCGGTGACGATGGCGATGGCTACGCCGGCGATGTTGCCCACGCCTACCCGGGAGGCGGTGCTCACACAGAAGGCCTGGAAGGTGCTGATCTGTTTGTCCACTGTTTTGCTGCCCATTCCCTCGGTGAGCAGCCGCAGCATTTCAGGCAGCATACGCACCTGCACGAACTTCGTGCGCAGGGTGAACCAGATGCCGATGCCCACGAGGACAACGATGAGTACATAAGACCAGAGCACAGTGTTGATAGCGTTGATAAAACCATGTAAAGCTTCCAATTTTTAACATCCTTTCTATTTTTGATTATTGCATAGCTATTATACTATATATGCATACTAAAGAATAATACTTTTACAGCTATACAAATCTTTTTTTTGTTAGGAAAATATATAGAAGAACGTTAGAATTGCAGGAATGGGCAGATAAAAGGATTTTATCCCTTGCGATTCCTTCGGGATTGATTTATGATGGAAGCAGGAGACTTTATATAGGATGGGATGGAGGTCCTGGTTCTTGCGAGCGGGAAGATGACTGAATTATTGGAAATCAATCTCGAGTCCAGGGCGGGGAGGCAGACAAGCATTGGACATTTTATATGGGGAGATCAATACCTTTTGTATACTGATTGTGGGTTTTATACTGTACAAAAGTCAGCGGCTGTTCACCGAGACGGATGCCCGGCGGATTTTTTTCTGGCTGTTGGTGACGAATATGCTGCTCTTCGCCATGGATGCCAGCTGGAGCTATGTGAATGGAAGGTCTGGACAGCTGTTCTATGTGTTGAACCTGGTGATGAACAGCGGCTATTTTGTGTGTTCTATATTGGTTCCTTATATTTGGTTTCTGTTCTCTGAAAAGCAGCTGGAGGCTGCCTGGATGGAGAAAAGAAAATACTGCTGTCTGGCGGCGCTGCCCATGGCTGTGGCTGTGGCGCTGAGCCTGCTGTCCTGCTATACGGGCACTTTTTTTACTGTGAGCGGGAACAATGTCTATGCCCGGGGACCTTTTTATGGGATTCACATCCTGGTGGGCTATGGGTATGTGGGCATCACATCTCTGCACTGCCTGCTGCGGGCGCTGCGTACGGACAGCTATGCACAGCGCTGGAAATATCTGTCGCTCTTTTTCTTTGTGGTTCCGGCTTTGATCTTTTCCAGTCTGCAGGAAGTTTTCTCCGGCTGTGCATTTTTGTGCCTTGGCAATACCCTGGGACTGTTGAGCGTGTTCGTGAATTCCCTTGAGCAGCGGATATCACTGGATCCCTTGACGCAACTGAACAACCGGCTTCAGATGGAACGCTATTTGCAGCAGCGGATAGCCCATTATCAAGGGGGGAATCCACGACAACTGTATCTGGTCCTGGTGGATGTGAATAATTTTAAGAAAATCAATGACACCTATGGACATGTAGAGGGGGATCGGGCGCTGCAGCAGATCGCGGAGGTTCTGCGCCAGACGGCCCGGTCCGGTTTTGCAGCCCGTTATGGCGGCGATGAGTTCGTACTGATACTGGAGGCGGAGGAGCAGCAGGCTGTGGAGCAGTGGTGCTGTGATATATGCCGGCTGCTGGCAGAACTGGGTGAGAAAACGCCTTATGAGCTGACACTGAGTCTGGGGATTGCCTGCTATACGCCGGAATATCCGTCCATTGCAGCGTTCATTGCGGCAGCGGATGTGGCTATGTATGATATGAAGCCACAGCAGGCCTAGCTGTTTCCTGGGCGCTGCAGGGGAGAATAGGGGAGATTCGCTTATGGAATACTATCAGGGACGTAGTGTAAAAATAGATATCTGGGAGGCCGTGCTGGAGGCAGCAGAGGCCTTTCGCGGAGAGAAGCCGGATTTTATCCTGTTCTTTTCCGATGGCCGTCGGTTTGCGGCCATATCCCAGGCCATGCATGAGTTGTTTCCCCATACGGCGGTGGTGGGCTGCAGTACCCATGCGTCCTTCTCTCACAGCGGGATCTGCATGCGAGGCATCAATTTGCTGGCTTTGCAGGGACTGCAGGTTTCTGCCGGCCACATAGATGAAATTTCCCGTTATCCCCTGAAATACAAAGAAGCGGTGGCCCGGGCGGCCAGGAATCTGGCCGGCTTGGAGCTGAGGGAGGACAATACCTGCTGCTTTTTGGTGAATCCGGCAGGAACCGGCAGCGAGGAACTGGTGCTGGATACGCTGGCCGAGGGACTGAAGGGGCTGGATATCCCGGTATTTGGCGGATCAGCCAGTTCGGAGGAACGGGTGAGCGGTGCTGTTTCCCTTAATGGAAGCGTCTATACAGACAGCAGTGTGTTCGTATTGCTGCATATATCGAAGGGGCATATCCATGTTGCCCAGGACAATCTTTTTTATCCCACGAACCGCAGCTTCACGGTCACTAATGTGGATGTGGAGAACCGTACTATTTATGAGCTGGATGGGCATCCGGTGGCAGATGTGCTCTGCCGCTGCCTGGAGGTGCCATTCTCCGGGCTGGAGGAGGCCCTCAAGCTGAATCCCCTGGCCAGGATTGCCGATGACCATCTGTTCATCACCGAGATCGAGAGCGTAAATCCCGATGGCAGCGTGACAACGTATTGCCGGACCTTCAACCAGTCCGGTATTGCATTGCTGCGGCTGGGGGATGTGCATCAGACCATCGCGGATAAATTAGCGGGAATCCATCAGGCAATGCCGGTGCTGGATTTCAGCATTATGGTCAATTGCTTCAGCCGTACGGAGCTTTTTTTGCAGCGGGGCTGGATGAGTGATTTCTGCCGGCTCATGGGGGATTCTCTGGGGGACTATGTGGGTTGGAGCAGCCATGGGGAGCAGCGGGGAGTATATCACCTGAACTGGACTATGCTGATTCTATCCTTTGGAGGTACGCGATGAGGAGCCATATAGGAAGTATCCGGACCAATTCCCTTTGCATCGGGTGCAATCGCTGCATTGCCAGCTGCCCCGTGCCCGGGGCCAATATATCTAAGCTGCTGGGAGACCGCCACCGCATTGAGATCGATGATGATCGCTGCGTGCACTGCGGTCTCTGTATTTCGGCCTGCAGTCATCAGGCCCGGGAATACGCTGATGATACGGAGGCTTTTTTCAGTGCGCTGGCTGCGGGCCGGCGGATCTCCCTGGCCATAGACCCCACCTTCCGGCTCTGGTATCCCCAGCGAATGGGTGCCGTGCTGGGCTATCTGCGTTCCCTGGGGACCGGCAGTATCTATGACCTGTCCTTCGGGGCTGATATCTGTACCTGGGCCACTCTCAAGGTCTGTGAAGGGCAGCCGGATGCCCATTGGATTTCCAGCCAGTGTCCGGTGGTGGTCAGCGTCATAGAAAAATTCCATCCGGAACTTTTTGATTATCTGCTGCCGGTGCTGTCGCCGCTGATGTGCCTGGCAGTGTATGCGGATAAATACCTGCAGGATGACAGCGAGATTGCTTACATCGGGCCCTGTATCGCCAAGCGGGATGAGGTGGAGGAGAATCCTGCCGCCAGCCGGGTGCGCTATTATATCACCTATCAGCAGCTGTTCCGCTATCTGGAGAATATGTCTCTGGATGTCTATGCGGCCCAGCCGGATCTGCAGAGCCAGGATACCGGTGCACTCTATGCCTTTTATGAAGGGCTGAAGTCCAGCCTGGATTATTTCATGGACGATTCCAAGGCCGTGCTCAGCGTGGATGACTTCTGCCATTATCTTTCCGGGGATGCGGCCTGGTATTTTTCCGCGATAAAGAACACGGAAGCTTATCCGGATATCATCAGTGCCATGGGCTGCCGTTTCGGCTGTCTGGGCTCTCCCGGGGTATACGAACGGGAAAATCTGCTGAAGGATATGCCGGGAACCGTTGCCCAATGCCGCAGGGATATCCTTCAGCGGTCGGACTATACGGAGGACAGGCAGGCCCGGCGGGCGGCTCTGGACAGGCAGTTTGCCCGGCTGGACCTGCAGGATTTCCGGCGCCGTTTCCACAACTATTACCGCCAGCCCTTCCGCCTGCCGGAGGATATCCTGAACAAAATATTCAATGCTATGAATAAAAAGGATGTGACGGCCCGGACAGTGGACTGCGGATTTTGCGGCTACCCCACCTGTCAGGAGATGGCCCGGGCCATTGCCTATGGTTTCAATCATGTGGAAAACTGCATCCATTACACCCGGAAGGAGGCTTTGCGGCTGTATCTGAAGGATACCCTTACGGGGATTCCCAATTGGACCGGCTTCGAGCGGGCCGTCCGCAATCTGCTCTGGAATCACCCGGAGAGGAAATACCTCATGGCTTTTTTCGATATCCAGAATTTCAAGATGATCAACGATCTCTATGGCTTTGAGGCCGGGGACCGGACCCTGCAGCAGCTGGCTGCCTCTGTGGCCGACTTTGTGCAGGATATGGGAACCTGTGGCCGCATCATGAACGATTATTTCATTCTGTGTATGCCGGACAGCCAGGATAATATCGAGCGGCTCATCGCATTGGGCCGGCGGAATATGAAGGAATTCAACAAGGAATTCCCCGTTTCCCTTAATTTTGGCTTCTATGCCATCACAGATGCTGCGCTGCCTATTGCCCAGATGATGGATCGGGCTCATCTGGCCCAGAATAGCATCAAGGGAAGCTATGATATACGCTGGGCCTTTTACGATGAGGCCATGCACCGGCAGCTGCGCAATGAGGCCTGGATGGTCCAGGAGATGCGTCGGGCCCTGAAGGAAAAGCAGTTTCAGGTCTACCTGCAGCCGCAGTACGACTATAAGACGGGATCCATTGTGGGGGCGGAGGCACTGGTGCGCTGGATACATCCGGATCGGGGCATGATTTCACCGGGGGATTTTATTCCGCTGTTTGAAAAGAATTCCTTCATCAGTCAGGTGGATGAGGCGGTATGGCGGCAGACCTGCGCCCTGCTGCGTCATTGGCTGGATAAGGGGCTGCCGGTGGTGCCGGTATCGGTGAATCTGTCCCGGCTGGACCTTTTCGATGTGCAGCTGCCGGCAAAGCTGCTCGCTCTGCGTGAGGAATATCACCTGCCGGCGAAGCTGCTGCGGCTGGAAATCACGGAATCTGCCTATACCCAGCAGCCGCAGCAGCTGATTTCCATGGTGGAGGAGCTGCGTCGGCAGGATTTTCAGGTGGAAATGGATGATTTTGGCAGCGGCTATTCTTCGCTGAATACGCTGCATGAAATGCCGGTGGATGTGGTGAAGCTGGATCTGCGCTTTTTAGCGGGCAGCGAGAACCGGAAGGGGCAGGATATCATCCAGGCAGTGGTGCAGATGATGCGGCGGCTGCAGCTGCCTGTCATCGCGGAGGGGGTGGAAACAGCAGAGCAGCCGGCTGCCAGACTATCCAGGGCTTTTACTATTGCCGGCCTGTTCCCCCATCGGAATTTGAAAAGCGGCTGGGGCCGGATACACAAGCAGGCAATGAGAAACCAAAATAAGGAGAGAAAACCAATGAAACCATCCATAGGCAAGATTACTATCGTGTTTGTTCTGCTGCTGTCGCTGTTTACCGCGACGGCTATGGCTGCATCCCTGGAGGATCGCAAGCAGGAACTGCGGGATAAGACCGCGGTGACGCTGAAAAAGCTCTACCAGAAGCAGCCCCATGCCCAGTATGCCATCGAACATGCGGCGGGCTATGCGGTTTTCAATAATACCGGCTATAAGCTGGGAATCTTTGGCAGCTCCCATGGACGGGGCATGGCTATCAATAACCGTACCCAGCAGGAGGTCTATATGCGCATGAAGGAGTATCAGGCAGGCTTTGGTCTGGGCATCAAGGAATATGCGGTGATATTCGTTTTTGGCAACGAGGAGGTCTGGAATAATTTTGTGAACGCTGGCTGGAAATTTGGCGGTGATGCTACAGCCTCTGCGGATGACGGGGTCAATGGCGATTCCCTGGAGGGTGCTCTGATAGTAGGGCCGGGGGTCTGGATGTATCAGATGACTACCAAGGGCCTGGCACTGGAACTGGCTGTAAAGGGAACGAATTATTACCGGGATCATGATTTTGATTGATAACAGCATTGCTGGCAGTCGGCGCAGCCCTTTTGGGCGGCCGGCTGTTTTTGCTTCAGGGACTTTTAGCTGAGAAAAATATTCGTCTGGTATGGAAAAATTTGATTGATTGGCAGGAAAAGGGGATTCTGTAGGGAATAATTTAAATAATAATTGAAACTTCTGATAACGTTAAATAGGAGGGGTGCAGATGAAGCCCATTGCAATCATAGCCGGAATCATTCTGGTATTGGCTGTATGCGGTATTTTGCTCGTGAGCGGGCAGAAGGAGGAAAAGTCATCGAACGATCCAGTCCGGGTGGGGATGATCATGATCGGCAATCGGGAGAACAGCAGCTGGAACGCATCTCATTGGCAGGGAATCCAGGATGCGGCCCGGCAGCTGAACCTGACCATCGACTGCCGGGAAAACGTGCTGCCGGCAGAATGTTCCCAGGTCATGGAGCAGATGGCCCGGGAAGGCTGCCGCATCATCATCAGCACCTCCATCGATTTTGAGCAGGAGGTGGTGAAGACAAGCCAGCATCATCCGGACATTTATTTTTTCCAGGCGACGGGGACCCAGAGCCATGGGAATCTGGCCAGCTATATGGGACGCATGTATCAGATGCGGTACCTGGCGGGCATAGCGGCAGGGAGGCAGGCGAAACATCATGCGGTGGGCTATGTGACCACTATGGAGATCCCGGAGGTAGTGCGGGGCATCGATGCCTTTGCGCTGGGGGTGCGTAAGGCAGATCCCCAGGCGGTGGTCTATGTGAAGTATACCCAGTCCTGGAGCGATGATGATAAGGCCCGGCAGGCCACTGCGGATCTGCTGGCTGCCAAACCCCGGATCGATGTGCTGGGCATGCATATCGATACCTATGGGCCTTTGGAGGCGGCAGAGCAGCGGGGCGTATATGCAATCGGCTGCAATACGGATGAGCGGGAGCGCTGTCCCAATACCTTCCTCACGGCGGCGGTATGGAACTGGAGTATTTTTTATGCTCAGTACCTGCGTGAGGCCTTGAACAACAAATTCGAGGGCCGGAGCTATCTGGTGGGAGCCGATACCGGCATCGTGGCTCTGGCGCCCCTCGCTCACAGCAACAGTCCGGGAACGGAGCGGCTTATTGCCAAGGAAAAGGACAGACTGGTCAAGGGGGAATACGATGTATTCTATGGGCCTATCTGGGATGCGGCGGGCAGGCTGCGGGTCGCCGAGGGTGAAAACCTGTCAGATAAAACGCTGTTCGAGGAGTTGGACTGGTATGTAGAAGGGGTGGTGGTGGTTCCATGATGGGGAAACAGTATCATATACTTATCGTAGGGGCGGTGGTTTTGGCAGCGCTGGCAATACTTCTGGGAATGATGCAGAGCTACGTGAGCCGGGACACCCGATCCCAGCCCAAAACCGCCATGGGAATCATGCTGCAGGGCAGCTTCGAGGATAAGGGCTGGAACCACCGGAATTATGAGGACGCGTCGGCTGCCGCGGATGCCCTGGGGATTTCCCTGGACAGCCGGCAGAATATAGTAGCCGGCTCTGCCGAAAGCCAGCAGGCCATCCATGCCATGGAACTGGATGGAAAAAAGGTGCTGTTTTTGAGCAGTGCTGATTATTCCGGTGATATGGAGGCAGCCCGGAAGGCCGGCTCCAGGCTGATTTTTGCAATCCCCGCCTTGGAGCGGGTGCCGGACGGGAATTGTATCCCGTATTTCCTGCGGCTTTATCAGGGAGAATACCTCTCCGGAATCCTGGCTGGCATGCAAACAAAGAGCAACCGTATCGGCTATGTGGCTTCCATGCCGCTGCCGGAAACGGTGCGGGGCATCAATGCTTTTGCCCTGGGGGTGCGCCGGTGCAATCCCAAGGCGCAGGTGGTGGTGTACTGGGTAGGCAGCTGGGATGACGCAGCTGCAGAAATCCAGGGCACCCGGGCCCTCATTGAAAAGGAAGGCGTGGATGTGGTCAACAGCCATCAGGATCGGGGAAATATTCAGCAGGAGGCCTCCCGGCTGGGCGTGGATTCCATTGCCTACCAGGAACCTATGGAGGACAGCTCCGGCCATGTGATGGCGGTGCTGGTCTGTGACTGGAGCGTGGTCTATCGCCGGATTATGCAGGATTATCAGCAGGGACAGCTCCAGCCGCTATACTGGGAAGGGCTCCAGGATGGGGCCATCGACCTTACGGGTTTTTCCAGCCGGGTCACGGACAGGGAAAAGCAGGAGATTGAAAAGGCCAAGACGGAAATCCGGGAGGGGTATACCATCTTTGCCGGTGAGCTGCGGGATCAGAAGGGAGTATTGCGCTGTGCCCGGGATGAATCCCTGAGCGATGATACCCTGATTCATATGGATTGGTTCCTGGAGGGTGTGAGAGTCTATGAAGAAAAGCATTGACCGGCGCAGGCGGATCACCGTTGGCGGCATGCTCCTGTTCCTGCTGCTGCTGATTGTGGTAGGCTTCCTGCTGCAGAACAAGATCCGGGTGATCTTCACTGCCTATGTGGAAAAGCAGATTTCCCTGCAGGCGGATATGATGGCCCAGCGGGTGGATGACCGGTTTTCCGAGGAATTGACTTCTCTTTCGAAAGTAGCCAAGGTCTATGGGGAAAATGACGAAAAGGAATTCCGCGACCTGGCCCAGGTGGATTTTGAAGGCAGCATCATGGGAGTGCTGCCTCATCACGGACCGGCACTGGCAGGGGAAACCCTGTCGGCGGGGGAGTGGACGGGCATAGCCCGTTCCTTCCAGGGCCATGCGGCAGTCACCTATAAAAAGGGCCAGGGCCTGCTGCTTTCGGTGCCCATCTATCACGGCGCCAATGTACGGTATGTGCTGTATCGGCACTACAGCGAGGAGCAGATTGAAAAGGAACTGCAGATGAGCTGCTATGACGGGCAGGGAAGGACTATGCTGTTTACCCGGGGCGGTTATCTGCCCCTTACCGCCGCAGAATGGCAGCCGGAGGATATGGATTACCTGCAGGCACTGCAGGCCTCCGGCGTCGTGGATGCACTGAAGACATCCCTGTATTCCAAGGCTTCAGCGGCTTTATATGACAATAAAAGCCTGGCCGGCCGGGAAAATTTCGTATTCATGGCTGAGGTGAAGCAGATCAATGGACAGCTGGTGGGCTTTGTACCGCTGTCGGTGGCCGCGGGCAGCCTCATGTCCGTGGTTAGGCTCATTGTCTGGGTTTTCGGACTGCTGGTGCTGCTGTTCAGCATCGGCATCATCTACCTGTTCAATGCAGAAAAAAAGTCCTGGGAAAGTGATGAGCTTCGGGCGGCCAAGCAGCAGGCGGAAAATGCCAATAAGGCCAAGAGTGACTTTTTGGCCAACATGTCCCATGAAATCCGCACCCCAATCAATGCGGTCATGGGCATGAATGAGATGATCCTGCGGGAATGTCCAGACAAGGGCATCCGGGAATATGCCCAGAACATCGAGAGCGCCAGCCATACCCTGCTTTCCCTCATCAATGATATACTGGATTTTTCCAAGGTAGAGGCGGGGCGTATGGATATTGTGCCTGCGGAATATGAGCTGAGCGCCTTGATCAGCGATGTGGCCAATATGGTGCAGCTCAAGGCGGAAAACAAGGGCCTGGCCTTTGTGCTGGAGGTGGCGGACGACCTGCCGGCAAAGCTTTACGGCGATCCCACCCGGGTGCGCCAGGTGATGATCAACATCCTGAACAACGCGGTGAAATACACCAATGAGGGCCGCGTGACACTGCAGCTGACCCGGGGGGATACCATCCGGATGGCATCCGGCGGGGCTTCCGCTGACAGCCGGCCGGCGATGATGCTGCAGGTGGTTGTGAAGGATACGGGCATCGGCATCAAAGAAGAGGATAAAGCGAAACTCTTCAAGGATTTTGTGCGGCTGGATATGAATAAGAACCGCAATGTGGAGGGCACGGGGCTGGGACTGGCCCTGACCCACCGGCTGACCCGCCTTATGGGGGGCAATATCCAGGTGGACAGCGTTTATGGCCAGGGCTCGATATTCACTGTATCGCTGCCCCAGGGTCTGGTGGATGAGGAACTGCTGGGGAACTTTGCGGAGCAGTACCGTCGGCGGATGGCTGCCCGGCAGCAGTATCATGAGAAATTCACCGCGCCGGAGGCCCATGTACTGGTGGTGGATGACAACCGCATGAACCGCTTTGTGGTGAAAAGCCTGCTGAAGAATACCCGGGTGCAGGTGACCGCTGTGGGAAGCGGGGCGGAATGCCTGCGGCTTCTGGGAGAGGAGAAATTTGACCTGGTGCTGCTGGACCATATGATGCCGGAGATGGATGGCATCGAGACACTGCAGCGGGCAAAGCAGGCGGGGCTGGTGGCGGGGCTGCCGGTCATCGCTCTCACGGCCAACGCTATTGTGGGGTCCCGGGAGAAATATATAGCGGTCGGATTCACCGACTATCTGAGCAAGCCCATTGAGGGCAGCAGCCTGGAGGAGATGCTGGCGACATACCTGCCGAAGGAAAAGCTGCAGGCGGCACCGGCGGAGGCGGTGGCGGAGAGGACCGCAGCGCCAGCGGCTGCGGCTGTTCCGGCAGCCGCGGTACCGGAGGCTGGCCCGCCGGAAAAGGCTCCGGTAGAGGCAGCTGCCGCTGGAGAAGCGGCAATCGATACGAAGCTGGGCCGGGAATTCAGTGCGGATGATGATGAGATATACAGTGAGATGCTGGAGATGTTCGCGGAGGGCCGGGAAGAGGAACTGGAAAAAATAGAGACAGCGCTGGCCGCTGGCAACTGGAAGAACTATACCACCGGGGTCCATGCGCTGAAATCCACGGCCCTGAATATCGGAGCCAGGACACTGTCGGAAAGGGCCAAGGCCCTGGAGATGGCCGGCAAGAAGGGGGAGGAGGCCTATATCCGGGAGCATCATGAAGCGGTGATGGCACTCTATGCTCAGGTGGCCGCTGCCAGCGGAGAGCTGGCCAGGGAATACAAGAAAAAAAGTGAGGGGGAAGAAAAATGACAGAGCCGTTAGCAAAGATCTTAGTGGTAGACGATATCCTGGCCAATCGGAAATTGGCGGGCAAGATATTGGCGGGTGAATTTGAGGTGGATGCGGTGAAATCCGGGGAAGAAGCACTGGACTTCTTTACCCGCAAGTTGCCGGACCTGGTTCTGCTGGATATCTACATGGAGGGCATGGATGGTTTCGAGGTGCTGGAAAAAATGAAAGCACAGCCGGAAACCATGGATATTCCCGTTATTTTCCTCACGGCTGATGATGATCATGAGGTGGAAACCCGGGGCTTCAAGGCGGGAGCGGTGGATTTCATCACCAAGCCCTTTATCGCGGCCATCCTGCAGCAGCGGGTGCGCCGGGTGGTGGAGCTATTCCGGCTGCGCCATCAGCTGCAGCAGGAGGTGACAGCGAAAACCCAGAAGATCCAGAGCCTGTCCATGCAGATCGTGCAGGCCCTGGTGAACACCATTGAGGCCAGGGGCCAGTCCATGAACGGCCATTCCCTGCGGGTGGCGAAGATGGCTGTGGAGATTGCCCATCGGATGCGCCTTACGGATGATGAGCAGGATGTGGTCTTTTACATGGGGCTGCTGCACAACATCGGCAGGGTGGCGATTCCGGATGAGATCCTGCAAAAGAAGGGTCCCCTCACCGAGGCTGAGCAGGAAATCCTGCAGCAATCCACGGTCATCGGAGGCAATATCCTGAAGGATGTCACTGAGCTGCCCACCCTCTGGCAGGGGGCGAAATACCATGAGGAGCATTATGACGGCAGCGGCTATCCCGATGGGCTCAAGGGGCGGGAAATCCCCCTGGGAGCCAGGATCATTGCCGCCGCCTGTGCCTGGGACCGGCTGGTTTCTGAGGAAAAGCTGTCCAACCAGCATGTAAGGGAGCGGCTGGCTGAGGCCAGCGGCATACTCTTCGATCCGCGGGTGGTGGATACCCTGCAGCAGATACTGGCAGAGCACTGAGGTGATTGCCATACAGCTTCCCCTTAGGGCATAAAAGAGGCCGGACAATCCGTGGAGATTGTCCGGCCTGTTCATTGTCAGGATTTTACTTCGTCGTAGATATTATCATGCCAGATGGCATAGCCTGCGGGATTCAGATGCAGGCCGTCAACGGTGAGCTCAGCATCCAGACGGCCATTGGGATTGGTGAAGTCATCGGTGATGTCCAGATAGGGAAGCTCATGCCGGGCGGCCAGCGTTTCGATGCCCTTATTCAGGTTCTCGATATTGTCATTTGTGCGCAGGCACTGGGCCGGGAATATCCGGTCATTGAAGGGCAGCACGCTTTCTACGTAGATCTGGGTATCCGGCAGTGCCTTTTGCAGCCGGCTGAGGATTTCATCGTAGTTGGTCAGGGTATCTTCAATGGAGCGGTTATAACAGAGATCATTGGTGCCTACCATGAGGAAAATCTTGGCCGGCCGCCGGTCAATGACCTGATCCAGCCGCTGCAGGATGCCCAGGGTAGTGTCACCGCCAATTCCCATGTTGATTACGTTTTCCCGGGGGAACAGCTTTTTCCACTGGCCGTTATCCGTCATGCTGTCGCCCAGAAATACAATGGGGGCTGTCTGATGCGGCTCAAGAGCAAAGCGCAGGCAGCGCAGCCGGTAATGCAGACTCAGATAGGGCGGTGTATTGGGGCCGCGGCTCAGATCGTCCAGACAGGCGTTGACCCGCCAGGCAGCATGGCTGCCAAAGGCGCCGCTGGCAGCGGCGATGAGGCCGGTGAAAAGGAGGAACACCGTCAAAAGGGAAAGCCATATTTTCTTAGCTGTGCGAATTTTGTGAAACATATTCCGTCTCCTTCCTGCTGTTTACGTAATTAATTATAACGCCATTGTTCAGAATTTCGCAACGCGAAATTCTGAACAATGGCGTTATAGCGTGGAATCAATTCACAGAAATATATCTTCAAGAAGGTCCGGCCAGCAGGGAAAATGTCCTGAACAGCGAAATATTCTGATATGGGATGTAGCAGGAAAGTCAGTGGAAAATGGCTGTTCCGGGTCAGCGTCAAAGGAGAAAAACTATGGAGCCGATTTTTGCGGAAGACCTGTGCAGGAAAATGCCAGTAAACCTGATGGGGGCTTGTATCGTCGAGGGTAAAGTCTCCCGGGTATTTTTAAATGATATGGCCAGGGAGAGGTTCGGGATGGATGAGGAAAAGCTCCGGCAGGCGCTGGCGGAGGATTTTCAGGGAATCGTCCATCCAGAGGATTCTGCCAGGCTGCGCCTCATGCTGTACAAGGGACGGGTCACCGGCGGTCGGTTCTCCGGCGTGCTGCGGATGCGGCAGAAGGATGGAACCTATAGCTGGATGGATTTCCGCCTGCAGGCAGACCGACGGGAACGGGGAATCTGTCTGTGCATGGCCTGCATGGATATTGATGCCCAGCGGGAGGCCGCGCTGAAGCTGGAGCATACCTATGAGGATCTGCTGGGGGTCATGAACAACACGCCAGGCGGGGTGCTGGTGTTTGATACAAAAAATGACCGGGAACCCTTTTTGAGTTTTGCCAGCGCGGGTATGTACCGGCTGCTCCGCGGGACGGAGGCGGAAGTGATGGAGGCCTATGGTCAGCAGGTCTATGAGGCGGTCCATCCCGAGGACCGGGAGAAGGTCATCCGCACAGTAGAGGATTCCCTGCGGAATCTTTCCCGCTACCAGCTTACCTTCCGGATCCATGCGCTGACCGGGGAATACATCCTGGTGGATGCCATGGCTACGGTAGTACTGGTAGACGGACGCCGGCGCATCTACATGGCCATGACCTATTCCTCCACCGAGAATGAGGCCAAGCACCTGCTGCGGCATATTCTGGAGGCCTTTGTGCGCCGGCAGTATGATACCATCTGCATCATTGATGGCCGGCAGCAGACCATGCGGGTGCTGAGCAGCAATGCCTGGGCCAATCAGGTCTATCCACTGGAAATCCTGGATTATAACCGGGAAATCAAGGCTATCCTGGAGGCCTATGTACTGCCGGAGGAGCAGGCTGCGCTCTGGGAGCAGGTGAAGCTTCCGGCGCTGCTGGAGGGGATGGAGGATCGGGAGGACAGAGAGATTTTTCTGACCATTCAGCGTAAGGATGGTACGCTGCGGTATAAAAAATTCTGGTTCAGCTGGCTGGATCGGGAGGCCAGGCAGCTGGTGTTCATTCAGAGTGATTACACTGAAATGCACGAGCAGGAGGCCGGGCAGAGGGAAGCTCTGCGCACAGCCCTGCGGGCAGCGGAGCAGGCCAATGTGGCCAAAAGCGTATTCCTGTCCCGCATGAGTCATGACATCCGCACACCCCTGTCCGGCATCATCGGCTTTACCCGTATGATCCTGCGGGAGGAGCAGCTTCCAGATACTGCCAGAGAACGGCTGGATAAGGTGGCTTCCTCTTCGGAATACCTGCTGTCCCTCATCAATGATGTGCTGGAGGTATCCCGTATCGAAAGCGGAAAATACAGTCTGCAGAAGAAGCCTTTTTCTCTCTCGGCGCTGCTGGACCGGGTGGAGAGCATCATATCCACCCAATGCGAGGAAAAGGGGCTGAAATTCCAGGGAATGCTGGCTGCTCAGGCCAATCGCTGGTATATGGGGGATGCCTTGAAACTGCAGCAGGTGCTCATCAATATCCTGGGGAATGCAGTGAAATTTACGCCTTCCGGCGGTCAGGTATCACTGGCGGTGAAGGAGGAGGCTTCCTATGGAAGCAAGGCACTGCTGCGCTTCCGGATGTCTGATACCGGTGTGGGAATCCAGCCGGAATTTCTGCCCCATATCTTTGAGGCCTTTTCCCAGGAGGACAGTTGGGATCCCCAGTATGTGGGCTCCGGGCTGGGACTGGCTATCTGCCGGAACATTGTGGCGCTTATGGACGGAACCATTGAGGTGCAGTCTGAACCGGGACAGGGAACTGTCTTTACGGTGGAGCTGAAGCTGGATATTTCCTCCGGCAAACTGGCTCCGGCGGTGCGGGCAGCTGTGGGAAAAACGCTGCCGGAAAAGGCCTTTGCGGGCAAGCGGGTCCTGCTGGCGGAGGATCATCCCATGAATCAGGAGATTGCCCGCTATGTGCTGGAAAATCTTGGCTTCCAGGTGGATACGGCGGACAATGGACGCATTGCCTGCGATAAGCTGGCCGCATCACCGGAGGGCTGGTACGATGCGGTTATACTGGATATCCGCATGCCGGAAATGGATGGACTGGAGGCCGCCCGGACGATCCGGGCCATGCAGCGCCAGGATGCGGCCCGGCTGCCCCTGATAGCAATGAGCGCCAACGCCTTTGAGGAGGATATCAGTAAATCCCTCCGCAGCGGCATCAACGCTCATTTGACAAAACCTGTTGAGCCCAAACAGCTCATGCAGACACTGGCAGGCTATCTTTTAAAATCTTAGTAAAAACTGTATGCAAGGATATATCTACCTGTTTTCCGGACGATGTGCCAGCTGGGTGAAGTAGGCGGACTGGCAGGGGGCCTCCCACAGCTGCTGCAGTTCATCGTCCATGCGGGCCATGAAGAGCTGGAAGCCGGCGGCGTCCTGTACCGTGAGAAATTCTCCCACCCGGCGGGCCGTGATGGTGATTCCTTTTTCTTTCAGGAAGGCATCGCAGCGGCGGTAGATGAGGAAGAGCTCCATGAGGGTAGTGGCTCCCAGACCGTCCACCAGCAGCAGGACATTTTCGCTCCGCTGGATGGACAGATCCTGGAGCAGGGCCGAGGCCATGAGCACGGCAGTGTCATCGGCACTGCGCAGCTTCTGGCGGCCGCCGCCCTCCTCGCCATGCTGTCCCATGCCGATTTCCATATCCCCTTCGGCAAATTCAGCCAGCAGGCTGCCGGTGATGGGGTGGGTAGCTCCCTGGATGCCCACCACCAGGGTAGCCATCTGGTCGGCAAACCGCTGGGCAATGGCAGTGATTTCCTCCAGGGATTTGCCGGCCGCGGCTGCGGCCCCGGCAATCTTGTACATGGGAACACAGCCTACCAGGCCGCGCCGATCCTGGGCCTGGCTGCGGGGGGCTGCGGAAATATCCTCCTGGATGACCACCCGGTTGACCTGGATGCCCTGGCTGCGGCAGATTTCCACTGCCTGCTGGCTGCTGATCATATCCGCAGTATGATTGAGGGCGATCAGCAGCACGCCCCGGCCCCGGTCTGCCAGCTGAATGGCCTTGACCACTGTCTGGGTATCCGGAGATACAAAGATTTCGCCGGAAGCGGACACATCCAGCAGGCCATTGCCGACAAAACCACAGGCGGCGGGCTCATGGCCGGAGCCGCCCAGAGTAACGACGGTCACCCGGTCCTGATTTTCCAGGTCTTGATTGACCACCAGCCGTTTGTCAACGATGCGGACGAATTCCGGATAGGCCAGGGCATATCCCTCCAGCAGCTCATCCACGAGCTGGGCGGGATCATTGATGAATTTTTTCATAGCGAATGCCTCCTTTCAATGGCTATGTACAGAATGGGGCTTTTGTTTTTAGTTTAACTGTTTTGACCAATCGAAGCAATAGCGGCCGGGGAAATGACAAGAGGAAAATCCCCGGTACTCTATATGTACCGGCTGGTTGGAACGGTTTATGGAAGAAAAGCAAATGGGAATTTGTAGGGGGGTTTAGAGGGGGTGAAAAGCCGCGTATCTTAAAGGCTCCTCTGCTAGGTGAGCAGCGAACCGCAGCTTTAGCTGCGTGTGAGTCGTCATCCCCTTGCGGGTGAGGTCTTTTTGGCTCCCCTGCTAGGGGAGCTGGCGCGCAGCGCCTGAGGGGTTGCTTCGATTGGCTGAACTTTTAGCCCTGGAAAAAAGCCGAAAATCGCAACATAGCAGAGGCCGCTAACCCCTCCGTCACGGCTTCGCCGTGCCACCTCCCCTAGCAGTGGAGGCTTTGGAGCCGCAGCTTTAGCTGCGTGTGAGTCGTCATCCCCTTGCGGGTGAGGTCTTTTTGGCTCCCCTGCTAGGTGAGCAGCGAACCGCAGCTTCAGCTGCGTGTGAGTCGCCGCCCCCTTGCGGGTGGAGCTGGCGCGGAGCAATTTTTGGCTCCCCTGCTAGGGGAGCTGGCGCGCAGCGCCTGAGGGGTTGCTTCGATTGGCTGAGCTTTTAGCCCTGGAAAAAAGCCAAAAATCGCAACATAGCAGAGGCCGCTAACCCCTCCGTCACGGCTTCGCCGTGCCACCTCCCCTAGCAGTGGAGGCCTTGGAGCCGCAGCCTTATAAGTAAGTGCCACCACCGGAGAATGAGGAGAGCCCTCTTCGCTCTCCGGCCCCCATAATCACCCCTACAAATTCCCATTTATCGCTTCCCATCAGTCTTCCAGCAGGTTGCGTTTGGGGACCTGCTTCAGCTTTACGGGGGTGATGGCGGTGTCGTTGGGGTCCTTGGGGGGCGTGCTGGCGAGGTCGGGGACATCCACCATATGGGGCTTCTTGCGATATTGTTCCACCACCTGGCCGTTTTTCGTGGTGATGGTGAGCAGGGAGCCATCGGGCATGTACTTGTGAATGGTTTCCTTTTGGGCGGTCTGGGGATGCTGGCTGGCCTTTTTCCGTTTTTCGATTTCCTTCTTCAGCTCCAAGGCCTCTTCGCCGCCGGCTTTCTTCAGAGCCTGGTCTGCTGCGGTGAGGCCGGTTTCGGCAAAATCCTCCCAAAGCTCCTGGACCTTGCTGTTGTAGATGGCCTGGAAATCGGTGGTACTCGCTGTTGTTTTGGCTGCCGTGCCGGCTGTGCTGGTCATGGTGGCGGTACTGTCCGTTGTATCCGTCTGTATGCGCATAGCTGTTCCTCCTTTTTTATTTCATACCATAGTATCGGGGAATCTTAGAAAAAAATTAATTTTCTTCAAAAGATTTCCCGGAAAAATCGATAAACAGAGAAATATATGGTAAGATAAGAGAGGCAAAAGATTCTACTACAATATGTATTATGGAGGTATAGCATGAAGGAGTATAAACCTTTTAAGTCAGGCAAGGTACGTGAGGTCTATGATGCGGGAGACAGCATCATCATGGTGGCTACCGATCGTATCTCGGCATTCGATCACATCCTGAAGAACAAGATCACCCAGAAGGGCGCCATCCTCACCCAGATGTCCAAATTCTGGTTCGATTATACCAAGGATATCTTACCTAACCATATAATTTCGGTGGACAACAAGGAGATGCCGGAGTTCTTCCAGCAGCCGCAGTTCATCGGCAACAGCATGAAGTGCAGGAAGCTCACCATGCTTCCCATGGAGTGCATCGTCCGCGGCTACATCACGGGCAGCGGCTGGGAAAGCTATCAGCAGAATGGCACCGTCTGCGGCATCAAGCTGCCGGCAGGCCTGGTGGAATCGGAAAAGCTTCCTGAGCCCATTTTCACTCCCAGCACCAAGGCAGAGCTGGGTGACCATGATGAAAATGTTTCCTTTGAGCAGGGAGTGGAATACTTTGAAAAGCAGTTCCCGGGCAAGGGCCGGGAATATGTGAGCAAGCTCCAGGAATATACCATTGCCATCTATAAAAAGTGTGCGGAATACGCACTGGCCCATGGCATCATCATCGCGGATACGAAGTTCGAGTTCGGTCTGGATGAACAGGGCAATATCCTCATCGGCGATGAGATGCTTACGCCGGACAGCTCCCGTTTCTGGCCGCTGAAGGGCTACAAGCCGGGACAGTCCCAGCCATCCTATGACAAGCAGTTCGTGCGCGACTGGCTCAAGGCCAATCCGGACAGCAATTACCTGCTGCCCCAGGATGTCATCGACAAGACCATCGGCAAGTACAAAGAGGCCTATGAGCTCCTTACGGGCAGGGCTTTCGAATAAAGCAAGGCGTAAAAGGCTGCTGCACGTTGAAGGAGGTGTGGCAGCCTTTTTATATATAAATAAAAAATGAATGCACGGATAAAAATTTTAAAATATTGTAATGCATGATGATAGCTGCCATATAAAGCGTGGAATAAAATTCAACATAAAGGAGAGCGGCGGAAAGGGTCGGCTCCTTCCAATCAGCGTTATAAGACATGAATCCGATGGAAAGCATAAAAAAGGACCTGGCATTTTATGTGGTGGTGCAGTGACCGCATAAGGTGCCAGGTCTTTTACCTGGTGCTGATATCCGAAACATGGATATTGGCCAGTTCGGGGAAAAAGAAAACGTATTTGTGCCGTCCGGTGTTCTTGGCCTGATAAAGTGCCAGATCTGCCTGCTGGACCAGTTGGTCGGCATTGTATTGCCCGACCGGACCCCGCCAATGGGTGATGCCGATGCTCAGAGAGATGCGGCCATTGGACAGGGCCGGAATTGGCGTGGCGTTGGCAGCCTGCAGGAGCTGTTGGGCAAAATCCTCCAGCTCCGGGGCGGAAGTCTCTTGGAAAAGAATCAGAAATTCATCCCCTCCGAAGCGACCGGCCAATCTTTTTTCAGGATGGAGCAGGGGGGATAAAAGCCGGCCGAATTCGTAGAGCACCTGGTCCCCTGCCTGATGGCCGAAGGAATCGTTGATCTGCTTGAAGAAGTCGATATCTATGAGTATGAGGCCTATCTGCAGTTCAGCCTTTTCCGTGTCCGGCAGGCTATGCAGCAGATGATTGATATAGCGGCGATTGAAAAGGCCGGTGAGAAAGTCGGTGTGGGCTTCTTTTTCTTTTTGTCTGGAGAGAAGGCTCAGCTGCTGATTCTGCTCCTCGAGCTGCTGCTGCGCCTGCAGCAGTTCGGCATTGCTTTTCTGCACCAGTGCCAGAAGCTGTTGATTGCGCTGCTGGATAAAAAGCTGCCGCAGGAAAATGGCGAGGATGGTGATGGTCAGCAGGGAAATCAGCGGATCTTCTCCTATATGCTGCCAAATTACTAAAATCAGCAATGCGATTGTCAGCAGATAAGGGAGAAGCAGGGCGGCATTGTGCAGAGCTGGGGATTTGACCGGAAAAAATTTGGGGGCTGTTCGCTGCACTGGAGCAGGGGACAGAGCGGCAAGGACCAGGAGCCCAGCAGAAATGGGCCACAGAGGATCCAGCAGGGAGCCGGAATCGTAAATGCCAGGGGTATAGAGCTGGTCAGCGGCAAATTGCAGGATAAAGGAGGCCATGATGAAAAACAGTGCCTGGTGCTGCCCGACTGGTTTTTGGGTACCATAGAAGAGAAGGGAAAAAATACCAGCCAGGAATCCTAAGTCAAAGACCGGATACATCATATTGACGCCCTTGGACAGCAGGGAGAGACTGGGATCCTGCAGCAGGGGAAGCATGGTATATTTGAAGATAAAGGCTGTGCTGACCAGCAGAGAAATCAGAATATTAAAAGAGGATTCCAGCAGGAACTGGCGATTTTCCTGACGAATATAATGAATGAGTGCCAGCAGGTAAAAGAGGCAGCTCACCAGGTAAAGGGCATCACAAAGGGAAGGACTGGGAACCTCCATTCCCAGGGGAACCTCCATGAGATACCAGTAAAAATCTCCCAAAGTGTAGAGGCTCATGCCGGTGGCAAAGAATATCCAGGGCTGGCGTTCCTCTGGAGGCCAAAGCCGCTGGGCAGCGCAGAGCAGCCAGAAAGTTAAGGCTTCTCCTCCGATGCTCATAAGGTCGGAAAAGGCCTGGGGCTCTTTGAGCATAAACAGGCCGCCGTAATACAGGCCGCCGTAGAGCAGCAGCGCGGAGAAAATGTATCGTTTTATCCGTTTATGTTCTATAAGGAAAGTCATGCGAAATACCTCATTGTAAGACTTTTGTATTAGTTCTATGCTTAGTATATCATGAGCGGTATTGGATAGAAAAGAAAATTTTTGGTCAAAATCCATAAGGAGGCGAGATCTATGAAAATACCGCGTGTTGTCCTCTTGCTGCTGTTGATGTTCTGCCTGGCCGTGAGTTCCGCTGCGGCTATGCCGGAGCGGCCCGCGACGGATATCTACGTCCAGGACAATGCAGGGCTTTTATCGCAGGAAACAAAGGACCAGGTGTTGAAGATCGGCCGAGAGCTGGATCAGAAGACCACGGCCCAGATCGCGGTGGTCACGGTGGAGAACCTGGATGACCGGCCCATCGCGGAGTATGCCAATGAGCTGTTCCGCAAATGGGGCATTGGCAGCAAGGACAAGAACAACGGGGTGTTGCTGCTCATCTCCAGGAATCCGCGCAAGCTGCGCATCGAGGTAGGCTATGGTCTGGAAGGGGCGCTGCCGGATGGCTATACCGGACAGGTCCGGGATGAGGCGCTCACGCCAAATCTGAAGAAGAATGATTATGACGCCGGGGTATTGGCCGCCTACAAGAAGCTGGCGGTGAAGACCGCGGAGGAATACCAGCAGACGCTGGACAGCGTGGAGGCGGCACCGGAGGAAGAGCCTTCGGCGGATGGAGATTCAGATACCGTAATCATGATCATAGTGGTGCTGATTGTTTTTGGCATTGCTTTGATCCGTTGGTTTTTTGGCGGCGGCTCGGGTGGCTCGAGTGACTATTTTTCCAGCGGCTCTGATGACGGAGATTCCTTCGGCGGCGGTGACAGCGGCGGCGGAGGCAGTGATGGCGATTATTGAAGCCGCAGATGCTGTAATCGATAAATTTAATACAGATAGCGACGCAAAGGAGAGGTTTTTATGTCAAAAGGGATGATAGCCGTTCTGGCGGCAGCGGCACTCATAGCAGTGGTGCTTTTCAGCGGCTACAATTCATTGGTTACGGCCAATGAGAATATCAACGGGAAGTGGAGCCAGGTGGATAACCAGCTGCAGCGGCGCAGCGACCTGATACCGAACCTGGTGGCTACGACCCAGGGCATGGCCAAGCAGGAAAAGGAAGTGTTCCAGGCGGTGAATGATGCCCGCACGAAGCTGGCCGGGGCCCAGGGGGTCAATGCCACCGCGGAGGCCAGCGGGGAGCTGTCCGGCGCTTTGAGCCGGCTGCTGATGATTGCGGAGAACTATCCCACCATCAAGTCCGATGCCAGCTTCCGCCAGCTCGCGGATGAGCTGGCCGGAACAGAAAACCGCATCGCCGTAGCCCGTCGGGACTACAACAATGCGGTGCAGGAGTACAATACACAGATCAAGACCATGCCGAAATCCTTGTATGCGGGGATGTTCGGCTTTGGCCAGCGGGATTATTTCAAGGCGGATGAAAAGGCCCAGGAGGTTCCGCAGGTTAAGTTCTAAGACGAAAATGGCAGCAGTCCGAAATGGATTGCTGCCATTTTTTATTTAAGCTTCAGTTCCCGGAAGAAGGAGCGCACGCTGAGCTCGTAGACATTCTGCAGGCTGTCCCGTTCGCTGCGGACATCCTCACGGGAGAAGATCACTGCGCCGGTGGCGGCATCGTGGATATCGTAACGGATGTTAACATTGCCCAGCCAGACGGTATATTCCGGGATGTATTCCGGAACCTCATAGGTCCGGGTGATGGTCTGGGTTTTGCCGTCCTTATCCGTATAGGTCTCCTTTTCCTCTTTGGTCCGCCATTCTGTATGGGCGGGGACCACATAGGAGCTGGGTTCATAGCGGGTCAGCTGAGCAGTCACATAGACATTCACGTATTTCGGCAGATCCTTTTTCCAGAGCTCCTTGGCCTTTTCCGGTTCCGCGGCGGCCAGCTTGTCCATATCCTTCCATTCCAGCAGGGATATCTTGCGGTACAGCTGATCTTTGCTAATCACGGTCCACTTTGGCCGGGTTTCCTGTTCGTGATAATATTCCTGCAGCTTTTTTTCCAGGATATCGCTTTCCAGGGAGACTCCCGAGAGGTCAATGTCCTCCACCCAGGCGGCTTTCACCGTGGAAAAATCGTAATGGGAATCCCGCCAGTCTGTTTTTCCGGCTTCAGCAGGACCCGCTGTCAGGGTAAGACATAGGGCGATGGCGCCAAGCAGGCCGCATAGCTTCGAAAATTTCATAGTCATCCTCCTCGCAGGTGTGTCAACAATCTCTTTTCTTTTATTTTAGCGTAAATGGCGGCGTAAATAAAGGTGAGCGGGCATAATTTATGAAATTTTGGGGATAAGAAGACCGGGGAGGCTTGCTGCTAGGAGAAAATCATTTTACTGTCGAATAAAATATACAGGAGTATTTGCTTTGGGGATGGAGGAAATCATGAGTGTAGCAATTCAGATTGATAAGGTAAGCAAGCGCTATGGGGATGCGGTGATCATTCCCGGTCTCAGCGCGGCTATTCATAATGGAGAATTTTTTACCCTGCTGGGGCCTTCCGGCTGCGGCAAGACAACGCTGCTTCGCATGCTGGCGGGCTTTGAATCCATTGAGGGCGGTGAGATCCGCTTCGATGACCGGGTAATGAATGGCCTGCCGCCTCATCAGCGCAATATCGGCATGGTGTTCCAAAGCTATGCGATTTTTCCCCATCTCACTGACTGTGACTGGAGTTCAGACGTGTGCTCTTCCGATCTGCCTCCATCCGGCTGCGGCAAGACAACGCTGCTTCGCATGCTGGCGGGCTTTGAATCCATTGAGGGCGGTGAGATCCGCTTCGATGACCGGGTAATGAATGGCCTGCCGCCTCATCAGCGCAATATCGGCATGGTGTTCCAAAGCTATGCGATTTTTCCCCATCTCACTGTGCGGCAGAATGTGGAATACGGGCTGAAACTGCGCAAGCTGTCCCGGCAGGAGCGCCAAAAACGGGTGGATGAGATCCTGGAGGCCGTGCAGATTTCCGAGTATCAGGACCGGCTGCCAGAGCAGCTGTCTGGCGGCCAGCAGCAGCGCGTGGCGCTGGCCAGAGCGTTTGTCATTGAACCCAGCGTGCTGCTGATGGATGAGCCGCTGTCCAATCTGGATGCCAAGCTGCGGGTGGAGATGCGCAGCGTCATCCGGGAGGTGCAGAAACAGGTGGGAATCACCACAATCTATGTTACCCATGACCAGGAGGAGGCATTGTCCATTTCGGACCGCATTGCGGTGCTGCAGCAGGGGCAGATCCAGCAGACGGCGTCGCCCTGGGACATTTATGCCCGCCCGGATAACCGGTTCGTGGCTTCCTTCGTAGGACAGTCCAATCTCTTCCGGGGCCGGGTGCAGCGGGGGGCGGCAGGCCCGAGCATCGTTTTCGCTGATGGCTGGACCGTTCCGTTGCCGGGGCTCAGCGATGAGGCTGTGGATGGCATGGAGATCATGGCGGCCGTGCGGCCGGAGGAGTTTTCTCCGCAGCCCCGGGGGATGCGCTGCCGGGTACGGCGCAGAATTTTCCTGGGCCGGTATAGCAGCTATCAGCTGGAATTTCCGCCGGAAATGCTGGTACCGGGACAGGATGCCATTGAGTTTTCCCAGGATCTGGGCCAGGCCGGGGGCCTGCTGGAGCCGGGGATGCCGGTCACGCTGCAGCCGGATCCCGCGAGAATCAATGTCTTTACGGCGGATGGTGCCCGCAGTCTTTTGAGGGATGTGGTGCAGCATGGGTAAAAAGCTTTGGCCGGGAGATTTTTGGACGGGCATGAGTCTGCTGCTGCTGGCCTTTTTTGCCTTGTTTCTCATGTATCCCCTCTTTTCCCTTTTGCTGACGGCCTTTCAGGATGCGGCTACGGGCAGCTTTTCCCTGGAAAATTTCAGCCGCTTTTTTGCCCGGCGGTATTATTACCAATCCCTGCTCAACAGCTTTGCGGTGACGGTCTGCGTGACGCTGTTGGCGGTGGTGATCGGCACCGCGCTGGCTTACTGCATGTCACTGTACCGGATCCGCTGCAAGCGGCTGGTGGAGATCGGCATCATCATATCGCTGCTGTCGCCGCCCTTTATCGGGGCTTATTCCTGGATCCTTATCGGCGGCCGCAGCGGCATACTGACCAGGTTCCTGCAGGAGACCTTTCATTATGATTTTCCCTCTATTTACGGCTTCGGCGGCATCCTGCTGGTGCTTACCCTGAAGCTGTATCCCTTTATTTACCTCTATGTGACCGGAGCCCTGAAGAAAATCGACGCGGCGCTCATCGAGGCAGCGGAAAGCCTGGGCTGCAGCGGCCTGCGCAAGGTGGTGACGGTATTTCTGCCGCTGATCACTCCGACGATTCTGGCCGGGGCCCTGCTGGTATTCATGAATGCCATGGCGGATTTTGGTACGCCTATGCTCATCGGTGAAGGCTTCCAGGTGATGCCGGTAATGATTTATTCCGAATTCATCAATGAGGTGGGAGACCAGGCGAATTTTTCCGCGGCCATGGCGGCATTGCTGGTTCTGATCACCTCGGTGATCTTCCTGCTGCAGAAATATGTGGTGAACCGGCGTTCCTTTGCCATGAGCTCTCTGCGGCCGCTGCCGGTGCGGACGATGACCGGAGGCAGGAACATCCTCATGCATGGGTTCATTTACACGCTGGTGGCCCTGTCGGTGCTGCCCCAGGCAGTGGTGATCTACACCTCCTTCCTGGCGACAAATGGAGCGGTGTTCAGCGGCGGTTTTTCCCTGGACAGCTATCGGAGTATATTCGCTAGCCTGGGTACGGCCATCGGCAATACCTATCTTTTCAGTACGGCGGCACTGCTCATCATCATCTTCCTGGGCATGACGGCGGCTTATCTGACCACCAGGCGCCGGAGCTGGCTCACGGACAGCATCGATGTGCTTACCATGTTTCCCTATATCATTCCGGGTTCGGTGCTGGGCATTACGCTGCTGCTGGCTTTCAACGATGAGCCGCTGCTGCTTTCGGGTACCGCGGCGATCATCATCATTTCCCTGGTGATCCGGCGGCTGCCTTATACCCTGCGATCCAGCGCGGCAATCCTCTATCAGCTGAGTCCGAGTCTGGAGGAGGCTTCCATCAGCCTGGGAGCTTCGCCGTTGCGGACATTTTTCCGGGTGACTGCGGTGCTCATGCTGCCGGGGGTGCTGAGCGGGGCCATCCTTTCCTGGATGACAGCCATCAATGAGCTGAGTTCCTCGGTCATTCTGTTCACCGGAGCGACGGAAACCATGTCGGTGGCCATCTACACGGAGGTTATCCGGGCCAGCTATGGAACGGCCGCGGCCCTCTCCACGATTCTTACAGTGACCACCATCGGGGCGCTGGTAATATTTTTCCGCGTTTCCCGTATAAAAGATATTACGCTTTGATTTTATAGAGAAAAGAGGTCCGTGATATGAAGAGATTTTTGACCGCACTGCTGCTGCTGGCATTGACAGGAGCTGTGCTGACAGGGTGCGGCGGACAGCAGACAGGCAAGAACAGTGCTTCGGCCGACGATACGCTGGTCATTTACAGTCCCCATCCCATTGCCTTTACAACCCCGCTGGTACAGGAGTTCGAGAAGCAGAGCGGCATCAAGGTGGAGGTGATTTCCGCCGGAGCCGGTGAACTGCTGAAGCGGGTGGAGTCAGAAAAAGCCAGTCCGCTGGGGGATATTCTCTGGGGCGGCTCCATCAACACGATAAAGCCCAAGGCGGCTCTTTTTGAGCCATACAGCTCAGTCAATGAGGATCATATCCAGGCGGCTTTCAAGAATAGGGAGGGGACGCTTACCCGTTTCACGGATGTGCCCAGCGTGATCATGGTCAATACGAAGCTCATTGGCGATATCCGGATAGAAGGCTATGAAGATCTGCTGAATCCCGCGCTGAAGGGGAAAATCGCCATGGCGGACCCCTCCAAGTCCTCCTCTTCCTATGAGCATCTCATCAATATGCTCTACGCCATGGGGAAGGGAGATCCGGAGCAAGGCTGGAGCTACGTGGAACGCTTCTGCAAAAATCTTGATGGCAAGCTGCTGTCCGGTTCTCCTGCCGTCTACAAGGGGGTGGCTGATGGCGAGTACACGGTGGGCTGCACCTTTGAGGAGCCCGGTGCCCGCTATGTCGGTGACGGGGCTCCGGTGAAGCTCATCTACATGAAGGAGGGCGTTATCTCCGAGCCGGATGGCATCTATATCATAAAAAATGCCAAGCATATGGAAAATGCCAGGAAATTCATCGACTTCATCACCAGCCAGACAACCCAGACGATGATTTCGCAGCAGCTGTACCGCCGCAGTGTACGGGATGATGTGGCACCACCGGCCGGGCTGCTGGACAAGGCGGAAATCCATATCATCACGGAAGATGAAACGCTGGTGGAACAGAATAAAAAGACCTGGCTGGATAAGTTCAAGGATATTTTTACTGGTGGAAAATGAAAATATTAAAAAGGCTTGTAATGAATCCGGCAGGGCGACGTATAAAGGACATAAGAAAGATCAACAACCAACTATTATAAAAGGGGTGTATGGACATGATTACAGTAGAAAAGAAAATGGAACTGATGAAGGAAGCTGGACTGGATACGGGCAAGTTTTTGGCCCTGCTGGTCAAGGAAGATCCTCAGGCGCTGAATCTCAGCGATGAGGAACTGGATAACGTGACAGGCGGTGCATTTATTGGGACTGCGTATGATCCTAAAACTGTGGGCGATATCCCGGTTTGTGGCGGCATTCACCCAACAGAGCCTTTACCGAAGGGGGCGGAGACCGTGGTTTCGGTTCCTCAGGGCATGACGGGAACAGGTCCTTTTTCATCAGCTAAAGCCGATACGATTTTCAAGAGCCTTCTGACCGGTAGATGGTGATTACTCTCGGTAAAAAACGGTAATGAATACCGGGGAACAGCGTATAAAGGACATAAGAAAGAGTAATAAGCAGCTATAAAAAAGGGCGTGTATGAATATGCTTACAGCAGAAAAGAAACTGGAACTCATGAAGGCAGCCGGATTGGATACGGGCAAGTTATTGAACTTGCTGGCCAAGGAAGATCCCCAGCTGTTGAATCTCAGCGATGAGGAACTGGATAACGTGACAGGCGGTGCATTTATTGGGACTGTGTATGATCCTAAACCTGTGGGAGATGCCCCGGTCTGTGGCGGCATTCACCCGACAGCGCAGCAGATGGGCATTCAGATCAGTATTCCCCAGGGAGTGGTGACCATTCCACAGAAGAAGGCGGATTTGCTTTTGCAGAGTTTTTTTTCCAGGATTTTGTGAGTAGTACGGACATGGGTGGAATTAATCGATAAGTAACAGCAGGGAGGGGCTGACGCACGTTGAAAAACGTCTGGCAGCCCCTTTTATTTAATATATTTTTGTAAATATCCGATAAATAAAGATAGGCAATAGGTTTGATGTGATATGGACGAATTGTGGGAATATACGGAGGTCGATGCTCAGGCAGCGGAATCAGTGATATTGAGGAAAAACTGGTAAAGGGGAATTTGTAGAGGAGTTTATGGGGGTTGTAAAGCCGCGAATCTCAAAGGCTCCACTGCTAGGTGAGCAGCGAACCGCAGCTTCAGCTGCGTGTGAGTCACCATCCCCTTGCGGGTGGAGCTGGCGCGCAGCGCCTGAGGGGTTGCCTCGATTGGCTGAGCTTTTAGCCTTGGGAAAAAGCCAGGAATCGCGACACAGCAGAGGCCGCTAACCCTTCCGTCACGGCTTCGCCGTGCCACCTCCCCTGGCAGTGGAGGCTTTGGAGCCGCAGCCTTATAAGTAAGTGCCACCACCGGAGAGTGAGGAGGGCCCTCTTCATTCTCTGGTCCCCAGAATCATCCCTACAAATTCCCATTTGCAGTCCATTTCATACTCATACAAGGAGGTAACCCATGAAGAAGAATAAACAATTAATGCTGGCCATTGCGCTGGCTTTGACCGCTGGCGGGATGCCGGTAACGCAGGCGCAGACAGCGGCAGATTTTCAGGACGCGGAGTATTATGCCAGCAAGGGGCTGGATATCATCAATGCCGCTGATGCCTATGCTCTTGGCTATACCGGCAAGGGCATCACGCTGGGAGTCAGTGATGAACCCGTCAATTTTGCGAATCCGGAATTTAATCTGAAAAAGGATTCCGGGCGGGTAAATACAACCAATATGAAGGGCTATGCACCTGGTGTATATATCTGGTCTGACTTAGGACATGGCACCCATGTGGCCGGTATCGCTGCCGCTGACCGCAATGGTATCGGCATGCAGGGGGTGGCCTATGAAGCTGATATCGCTTCCGCCGCAACCGGTGTTGATTATCTGGGGGGAGCCTTTCAGAACAGAAATGATTATTATGCCTACTATCTGGAACACCCGGAGATCAAGGTCATCAATAATTCCTGGGGCGCTCCGGGATATATAGATGTAGACTCCTCCAGTTATTCGGAGTTCTATGATTTCGTGATGAAGCAGACACAGCTGCAGATGGCTCCAGCAGCCAGGCAGGGAAAATTATTGGTAATAGCTGGGGGAAATGACGGGCATCCTACGCCGTATATCAATGGTCTGTATGCTTGTTACAACGACACCCTTCGTGCCCACGTGTTGACGGTTTCAGCACTGGATTCATTCAATACACGTACTGGAGGGGGTATTACGGCCAATCAGGCGAACAGTAATGTTATGGCGCTTTTTTCAAATTTTGCAAAATATACAGAAGACAGCACGCTGGCAGCACCGGGGTCTGCTATCAGCTCTGCGGCGGCCAATTATGCTGCTACGGGGGAAATCGACCGACTGGATGCAGGAACCTCTATGGCGGCGCCTTTTGTTACCGGAGCCGGAGCACTGGTACAGCAGGCTTTTCCTTACATGAGCGGCAAGCAGATCGGGGACGTGCTGCTTTCAACGGCTGACAGCAATATCACTTATCCGCGCGGTATCGTGCTGCAGACGCAAAAGGATCAGCAGTCAAATAATAACTCGGTTGTATACAGCCTCAATTTCTTTGTGGTGGATCCTGCCCTGAAGTCTTTGAGCAAGGAAGAGATACTGGCTCGGGGCGAGGCTTATATCAACAGTTATGATAGTGGCTGGGCACCGCTGACCCAGCTGTATAAGAGCAACTATGAGCAGGCAAAGGCTGCGGGAAACATCAATATCTATTATGATGTTCCCTGGCAGGAGCTCATTGGTCAGGGCGTGCTGGATGCCGGAGCAGCGGTTCGGGGACCTGGTGCGCTGAACGCACGGCGGCTGGAATCATCGGATATCAGCAGCAGCTATACGCTGAGCGGCACAACGGGGAAACAGGCCCTGTACACTATCGATACCCAGGACTATGATTCCACCTGGAGCAACGATATCAAAGAGATCCGGGCCGGCCTCATTGCCGCCTCGGGGACAGAGGATGATCTCGTCGCCCGGTATAAGTACTATGATACCAATTGGCTGAGTTATACCGGAACGGATCGGGACGTGGCCAAGGCAACGACCCGGACCATGCTGGACGGCTACAATGCAGCGGTCACGGCCAGCGGCCTTGCCGGGCTCCATGTAGGTCTTTACAAGGCCGGTGCGGGAACGCTGACGCTGGCCGGCACGAATACTTATGCGGGCAGCAGCATCGCGGCTGGGGGCACCCTCACCATCGATGGCTCTGTAGCCGGCGACGCCTGGAGCGTTAAGAACACTGCTGCCGGAACGACGGGCGCCATTTCCGGTGCCGGCACCATCAAGGGGAATCTCTACAACCATGGCAGTGCTTATCCTTCCCAATCGGGGAATCTGACCGTCAATGGTACACTGACCAGCGATGGGGCGATTGGGCTGGCAACGGCTGCCGATGGGCAGAGCTCCCATCAGCTCAGGATAGACGGTGCGGCCGATATCAACGGCTCCACTCTGCAGCGTGTCAACGGCAGTTCCTATCTGCCGGATAAAAACTATGGCTTCCTGAGCGCCGGCAGTATCACCGGTAGTCTCACAAATACCGTGGGCAGTGCTTTTTCCGGCCTGCTGAGCATCAAGAATCTGGCAGTATCCGGCACCAGCGGCGCGGTGACCCTGGGAATGGCCAACAATATAGGCAGTCTCAATGAGAATCAGCAATGGACCTATGACAGCCTGCCCAATCTGCTGGCCAATACCCAGGGAGACAGCAGGAAACAGGCCCAGCTGGGCCTGCTGCTGGGAGCCTCCCCGGAGGCGGCCGCTGCCGGCCTGGCCAGTGCGGCAAGCTCCGGTACCGCGGATACGGCAGCCATGACCATGAGCAGCCTGACCTCCATGAATGCCATCGGCGCCCGNACCATGTACCTTTCCACGGCAGCATCTCTCCAGGGGGGCGCAAGCCCGGCCCGGTCTGACGATACCGTCACCACCCAGTCCAATATCATCCCGGTGGA